>Ga0209489_101466_pt1 | contig 48486 bp, 20 predicted proteins | sample SiratrowhiteBW_FD_187527 | JGI IMG/M metagenome (GOLD analysis project Ga0209489, IMG submission 187527) | Root nodule microbial communities of legume samples collected from California, USA - Siratro white BW (SPAdes) (version 2) | ecosystem: Host-associated > Plants > Roots > Nodule | place... | reverse complement strand
AAAATATAAATAAGCTCTAGAAATATGTCGCGATTTCAAATTGACCCAGCAGAAGTGAAAGAAAAATAAATTGTTAAATTCAAAATTTGTAATTATATTTCGAAAATGGTATAGGTTTTTTTTTTTATATAATTTGGACCTAAAAAATATTATTTTAAATTTTATAACCTAAAATATTTTCGGTAGAATGTTTTTTCACTCTAAAACTTCGCTATTCTAATTATATATGGTGTGATCTGGATCTAGAATAAACTTAAAAAAAAAAAAATCAATGTCAGACACCTCAATTGCCATGATTGTTATAAAGAACAAATTAATCATTTTCAAAAACTGGGAGGTGAGTAAGAAATGGGGAGAGTGGAGGAAGCAAATAGGTTTTGTTATGGTATTGGGCCTTAGCCCCAGTTTAAGAAAAGATTTGATTCTGAAATGGGTTCAATTCATAAACTGTCAATAGAGTAATTAAGTAACTCTTCTATTAAGCAGAAACCTTGCCAACAAGGCATGTAATTTCATGACTGATATATGATCATCAGAAATAGTCGAGAACCCAAGTTTCCAAGGAAAAAAGAAGTCAAAAGTTAACGAAAAGGACTATACGATACGCCAAGTATAGATTTATACGACTCTATATTTAATTAACCTTTTTGTCTATACGGTTCCATCGTCTTATGGCGACAATGTCATCCTAAACTTGACAATGACAGAACGCTTTAGAACATACTTCAAACTTGGGACTACAGCAACCTCTCAAGAGCCAAGTTTTCATCACCACCAACAGCTTCCAGAATGTTCCTTACTTGAGCTTCTGGAAATCCCATCTCAACTAGTTTCTGTACCTGTACCAAATTAAAAAGAAATTGCAAGCGTTATAAAATTACCATATACAAGTATTGAAATAATAGATTCATGAACAATGGATATGAAAATAATTACCAAAGTAGCTTAGATATCATTATTTTGCACTATCCATGTCAAAAGCACGATATATTCTTAAACAGGTTATACATGCCAATAATCAATAAATAATGTAATAAAGTGAAGTTAGATACATGAGAATATATGCTTCTGTAAAACAATAGACTAAACCACCAATTTATCCAAAACAAATCCTGCATGAATGTTAAGACAAAGTCACAGGATGGTCTACGCTCGATAATGTGCATCCATATTCCAACAATAAAAAGGAAGAACAAGCTTAGTACCTTGTCTTCAATCCCGCGTGTCGATGCTTTGGCAAAACTTTCAGTCCAGTAGCGGGCAGTGCTAACAAATGTCTGATAGTCTTTCAGGTACTACATTATCCATAGACAGACAGGAATACAATCACAAAAGTTGATCTAGCAAAACTAAACATGCATATAATTTTCAATATACTGTGCTTTAGCATTTCACATAAGTAGAGACACAGCTGCACTACAGAATGAGTCATACCTGCTGTGCCACCACGGCATCTTGAGGATCATCAGGCTGAGGGGCAGAGAGAAGTGCCTGCACAGAAAGAAGTGCAGTCTTCAGAGTGAGTGCCGGGCTCCACTGGTCCTTCAAGATGTCCAAGCAAATAGCTCCACTTTGGCTGCTGATATTAGGGTGCCTACAAAAGTTTAACAGAGACAATAAAATCCACACATTAATCAACCAAACAGACCATTTTCTGATAGTGATGTATTCAATGTTATATTTGCATAGCTCATTTTATAGAGGCTGAAAGAAAAAATAAACTCAAAACATCAAAAGCTTCTTCAGAAGTCAGAACTCCTGATGGGGGGCAACTGAAAACTCGAGTTTGCAACAAAACTTGTGGGGAACTCACTATTCTCCAAATTTGAGAGAACACCGAAACAAGTGAGGTATAACTTTTGTCAGTTTAATAGTCAATGAGAGAACTTCGTTTATGCATAGCTGGTCCCAAGCCCTGCTAAGGGAGGAGGGTTGTGCTAGACCCTCGGCAGCCAACACATAAAACTTGTCAATTTACCTAACATAATAATATGAATCTCTCACAACAGAAACATAGCTGACATACACACATGATGAAATACAAAACTCATCGTATTAAAAGATCGAGAGACAAAAATGTGTCACACTACCATACTCTATCCTATGAAGAGGATCACCCTATAGAGCTTCTCTAGTGGGTTAAAATGCACCTCAAGCGGCATCAATGACAAAATCGAATCAGGAGGAACCCTAGCACAAAACCACACCACAATTACCTATATCATCCATGAATATATGACAACACATAGGTCTAGGAAAAGCTCACCTTCCAGTCCAAACCCCAAGCACATTCTTGTATCACATTACAAACTATCAATTTCCCAAACAACAACCCACTTTCTCCCCTTTTCCATACCCACAGAGAGTTGCACATAAATGAAAACCAAAAATTTAACAGTATCAGCTTCTTTAAGGACTCCATGTTCGACACACTCACATCAAATTTCAGCCCAAGAAACAAGGATTTCTTTTAAAAAAGGAAAACAGAACAGTAAATAACAATTTATTTTCGTACCGAACGATGGTTTTGCACTGCATCATTGTTTTACATTACAATTTGTCAATATATCCCAAACAACAAAGTGTAATAACTTTCCAAACTAAACCAAGAAACACTTTCCCCCCTTCCATACCCATGGAGAGTTGCATAAATGAAAACAAAAGATTTAACAATATCAGTTTGGCTAGGGACTCCGTGCTCCACACACTCACATCAACCACAAAAAAGAAAGAAAACAGAGCAGTAAATAACAATTCATTTTTGTACCAAACTTTAGTCTTGAACTGCATCTTGGGGGGTTCAAACGGGTATCCCTCTGCAACGAAAGCAACGAAACAATAATAAAAAGGCGCAGCGAAAGAAGGAGCCCAACAATTGAGGGGAATTGAAACCCTAGGGCTAGGGAAAAACAAGATACAATATAGGGTAATGAAAGAAACAGGCAAAAGGAATAAGAAATTATCGCACCTGGCAATGTAATATCAATCTGAAAAGTGCCTCCTTCATAGGGAGTTCCAACAGGACCCGGAATGATGCCGATTAACTGGACAAGATCGTCGCTTTTCTGACTCACTTTGATGCCCGATCCCTCTGAGTCCTTGCTGCATTCCACCAGCTCCTTCTGCACGCGCGCAAAGTCTATCATCTTCACTCTGTCACCACCAATAACAAAACCCTAGACAGTGAGTCACAGAAGGGGAGACCCCAAAAACTCCTCTTATTATAGAAAACAAGAAAGGAACGAAAAGAAGAAGAAGAAGAAGAAGAAGTGTACAGAAAAAACCGAGGCGAATAAAGGTTGTGTGGCTTTTTCACTAGCGAGTGAGTGACTGATATATTTTTCCTTTCTCTTTTTTTTTTTATATATATTATTGTTTTCGGTCGTTACGAAAAACGCCGTTACAATTTCCTTTGGCCGTGCCGGACCGGTGCTGTGAACGAGTGGAGTGACGCGTATTCTCGTAATCTGGCTTTGTTTTAAGAGTTCTATTTATTATCTTAAAACACCACTCTGAAATTTGTTACCGAACCAAGTGATTGATTTGAACGCCCCGTGAATTTACATGGAATTTCTGTTCAACACTGCGACAAATAATTTCCTAATTAAAAAAATTATTTATTCAATTCCTCCCAAACCAAATAAATGATGTGATATAATTCGATAATAAAGAATTCGTACCAAACTAATAATTAAAAAATACGGTAAAAGCACGGATGCTTTTTTTTTTTTTTCATTTTTTATCAAATAGGCGAAAGATTTTCTTTTACAAAAAATGGAGAAGTTCTTATAAGTAGATACTATTTCTTCACTTTAACTCGTATTAACTTGATATGATTTTAATAAAAAATTAATTAAATTTGTGTAATAATAATATAATTTTAATATAAAAAAATAAATTAACATTTTGTTAATGTAATATAATTTCAATTCATTTTTATATAATTTTGTATTTATTTTAAGTTGTGTATGAATGATATGACTTTTCTATTTAAAATCGTGTTATTTTTATAAAAAAAAATGACACCTATTTGTTAAAAAATGAAAAAAAATATCTCTTTGATGTATTTACATAAAAAATAGTAATGGTTGAATATTTCTTCTTAATTTCTTGCAATGTTTTGCTACACGCTTATTATAATATCTAATTTTTTCTTTTACAAATACGTAAAGAAAATTTGAATATTTTTCTTAAAAAAAATATTCTAACCTATTTTCTTATATACATTGAATGAAATTTGTATTTATGACATACATTTTAATTTAGTAGTTAATATTAACAGTATAGTGTTTTCATAAATGTAGATGTAGATATAACAAAATATTTTTATTTAAACAATCTTAAGTATTGTATTTAGGAAACGTAATATAATTATGAAATTAATAATTGAAATGTGACTATATGTATTATTTTTCTTTAGAATCTCTATATATAAATATATTATTACATAAAAAATAATATTTAAAAGCTTGATTCGTATATATGTATATATATTTCCATTAATAATACATATTTTAAAAATAAAAGATGAAAGTAAAAGTTAAAAATTAATTGATGAAAAATATAAAAACTAATATTATATTAATACTTGTATTAAATTATGTTTTTAAATTAGTTCTTTAAAATATATTTTAAAACTATTTATATTATATGTAAGAACATTATTCTTATTTTTATTTCTCAAAATCACTACCTTTTATAAATATTATATGTAAGAACATTAATTCTTTGACTTTTCTATCAACCAAATTTTTTACCATCATTTTTTTTTAAAAAATCCAAGTTAAGAAATAATTAAGAGTATACATGAGAATTTTGATAAGTTTTTTTTATCCAATCCATGCTCTTTTTTTTTTTTCTATGTAATGTGAAAGTTATTTTATTTGGAAAAGTAATAATATTTATTAGTTTAGGTTTGTAATGGTGTGGTTATTTAAGGTTTTTGGAAGTAATTTAAAAGATTTTTGATCATTCTTAACTCATTTTCTAACCTTAATAATATTTCCCAACACTCAAAAAAAGATCAAGTCATGAATCAATATAAGTAATAATGACAAAATTAAAATACTAATATACTAAAAGGAAAGATATAAAAACCCTAATAACAATGTATTTAGTTCCTAATACATATGAGGATGAGGAAGAACTTGTTGAAGAAAGAAAGAGAAGACATGAAGAATAGATAAAAGAAATATGACAAATGAAGATGTAGATGAAAAAATAAAGAAAGAAAGAGTCTTAACGCTTTGAAGGAAGATATTAGAAAAATAAATGTTTGTAAATTGTAGAAATTAAAAAAAAAAACTTGAGAAAAGTATAAACTTGAGAATAAAAACTTGAGAGAATTAATCTTAAATTAGAAGTGTCTTTTGGAAGGCAAGTTCCCACGTATACCTCATATGGGGCTACTTAAGTCATCTTTGACTTTTCAATGTTGGAATGATTAACGAACCTTGGTATGAAGATTTGATGACAACCTTGGTTGGGGTAATATAGAGTGTTTTGCATTTGTTTGTCATTTAATTATTTGCTTGCAATATTCTCTATGTTACCAAGTGAAAATACATTTTTGAAAATCATATTAAGAAAAAGGGTGCTGCAGAACAAAATCAATCAATTGTTCTTGAAAAACAATTTGTTGTTTTTGTGATGAAAGAAAAACAACTGATTGTTTTCAAAAAACAATTGACTATTTTTACTTAACAATGCAGGGTTCTCCATATAAACCTATGTGCAACATAGTTTTTAGCACGAAATTCCTTCTACAAAGTTTGAAAAACATTTTCAAAACATCACTTGAGAGTTTTTGGAGAGATTCCTTTAAAGATTAGAAAAGTTGATCAAAATTCTTTCAAGATTACTATAAATTCTCGTAGATTTGACTTTTTGTTCTTAAGTGATTTTAGTGTACTTGGTTAGAAGTACCTGTAAAAGGACTTCAAAAAACAGAGAGTTACTCCTCTGTTTATAAGAATGATAATCAGTCTTTCCATTATAGACTAATGTAGGACCCTCTTTATTAAGACCCATAATTATCAATCTCCTTAATTATAATAATCCAATTTAGTTACCTTAATATATGTTTTTTTACTTAATTCTAGCTTTGGTGAGTGCATCTCCAGGTAAGACTTTCAAGTAAAAGAACTATTTAAGTCTATGGTACAATGTTTGTTGACATATCATTCTTTTCTAAGCCAGCAGTTTGATCATGTCTTTTTCTTCACAAAGGAATTGTTCTGCAGCATCGGACGGAATGTTGATATCTTCAAAAGTAAATATTTGGGAACCCATAGATTGTGTTTGATTCAGTTTTTGTTTTGTATATTTTAAGAACACTTTTATAAGTCAAATTTCTAAAGCTAAATTTTAGAAAATAAAAAAAACTTTTCACAGTCACATAAATGAATAAACAGATATTATTACATGGTACTTTTCAGAGGCAAGCGGGTATATCACCAATCAGTTATGAGTAATAAGAAGTTAAGAGCCTACAACAGCCCAAGAAAAGAGGAAAAAAAACATAGGTATCGTAAACAAATTTTCATTTTTTTTTTCACATAAGTACAGTAATCATTTTGTTTTCACATAAGTACAGTAATCATTAATCAATGATCTGTAAGAAGATGTCTTCCGTCAACAGTGCCTGCGCTAACCAACGTTGGCTTCTTTCGGTTCATATTCTTAACGTAGAGTAGATTCTTCTTCATTGCCTCTTTCATTTTCCCTTTTCTCTTCGAAGCCAATTTGATCTTAACAATCTGAAGCATCTAATAATGAGAGACTCTCAGAATTAAACTCAAGTTAATAGTTTTACAATTATTTTACTACAACTACACTTAGATAATCAAATCACAAAATAAACAGCTTTTATATCTATACCGCGTTGGAGTTTCCTGTGTTCCCAGTTGAAGCTGGTAAAAGGCTAATACTATTATCACTGGGTGACTCCTGGAGTTGGTTCTCATCATTAGCTGCATTTGACAATAATGAAAGAAAATTATAACATAGTTGGAGATCATTGTGTTTATGATCTATTCAATTTTTATATGATATAGTCAGGTTTGTCACATACAAATTGACCAACAACATAATAGGCATGCATACACAATGCAATAGTTTTTTGATAAAAGTTGTTAAATGAACAAAACACATAAAATTTTGGTTTTTTTTCCATTTTGGTATCCTTTTCAATTTTAATTCCTAAAATGGGTAAAAAAAATTATTTACCAAAATATGTAAATTCTGCCAGCTAGACAGACATAATTTCAAACTGGTCAAAATAAAAGTGACATGCTGGTAATTTCAATTAATGACATTAATTAAAATCATTTCTCTTTCTCCATTCATTTTTTTAATTATTTGATATTATGATTGTTCGGTTTAACAATTAATAAAAAAATAATAATCATTATATAATAATAATTAACATATAATTTTTTAATTATTTAGCACTATGTTTGTTACTTTAACAATTAACAAAAAAATTAATAATAATAATTAACAAAGTTGTAATAAAAAAATTAAGACATACAAATTTATTTTAAATTAAAACAAAATAAGATAATGATAATAATAATAATAAGAATAATTCATATGAATGTAATAATAATAATAATTATTTTTAAATTAAAATAAAATAACATAATAATAATAATAATTAATAATAAGTGAATTCAATAATAATAAATACTTTTTAAATTAAATTTGTATGAAATTATTCTTATTATTATTATTTAAATTAAATTCATATGAATTTAATTAAAATTATTTTTATTATTATTATCATTATGTTATTTTATTTTAATTTAAAATAAATTTGTATCTCTTGATATTTATGTTATAGTTTGTTAATTATTATTATATAATTATTATTATTATTAGTTATTTTGTTAATTGTTAAATTTAAGAATCATAGTATAAAATAATTAAAAAAATTATTGCAAAGAGAGAAATGATTTTAATTAATATCATTAATTGAAATAGCTTGTCACTTTTATTTTGACCAATTGAAAATTATGTCTATCTAGCTGACAGAATTTGTCTATTTTAGTAAATAATTTCCTTTTTACCTATTTTGAAAATTAAAATTGAAAAGTACACAAAATGAAAAAAAAAAAAAAAGAACCTGAAATAGATATCACTTATTTACCTGGATCCTTTGACTCAGGAAATTCTTCCTCCTTCTTGATGTTGGATTCTGTGATATAAATTTTGAAGCTGGGAGATGATGGACCTATATTTCTCCCACTTTCATCATCATCTTCATCATCATCATCTTCATCCACCTCGTCATCACTGCCATATGTTGTATTATTCCCTTGCTGCAGCCATGCACTCTTCACCTTCTCATCCTTCTTTCCAACATCTCTTCCTTTTTCTTCATTGTATAACTCATTATGCTGTTTCCCGGGTTCAGAAGCTGGCAATGGAAACACTTTGGAGATTTTTTCAACACGTTTGGCTTGTTGAATGTCATTCAGAGAACCCTTATTACTGTCCCCACCTTCATTTTCTTCATAAGATTGAGACCTTCCACCATCAATAGTACCATCAAAATTCAGGTCCTTCTTTTCACTCTTGCGTCTCAGCTCTTCAATTCTGCTACGGACTCTAGCAGGCAAAACCTCCCCCCCTTTTCCATTCAACCTTGAATTGGTGGACCCCATTTGGATCAAAAGAATTGATTCAGATCTGACACGGTTCAAACTTGGAACAAGGTGAAGGATTATGAAGGGGTTATGTGCATGTGGCAGTTGAATTAACAAAATACAGTCTGTGTATACAGTTGTTAATTCGTTGGAAATCAAATTTAGCACAAAAAACCATTGGATATTGTGTATCTACGTTGTCTGTCTCATAGCATTATAGGATAAGGCACGCACACACTAACATAACCTCAACATATTAACGTTACATAAAACCTGGATCTTCAAACTGGGTTCTGTGGCGTATCTGTCCCTTTTCTCAAATTAAGGCTTCCTCGAACTGGGTTTTGTTATTTTTAGTCAACACAATGATACTTTCTAAACGTGGAAAATTTCAGGAGAAGATTTTGGGCACACAGAAAAATCTCATGTAAAAACTGAATTTCTATTTCCACTTCCCACTATATATATTTAACCTTTATAAAAATAGTTTTATTTGACTATTTTTTAACTTCGAGTCGCTATAAATTTTAAAGTTTTATTATCTAAAAATGAATTTTAATCCTGGTAACATTGTCAAATTCTATCACATAAGTGGGGATAAAAATGTTTTTTTTTTAAATAAAATTTATCAATATTAAATTATTATTTAATGCTTTTAATCATTTGTTTAATAACGGAAATCTTCACTAAAAGATTGTTAATTATTTTGATATAATCATTAGCTATTTATTTGACATCCAACTAATCTTCATTCCATTAATTCTAGTGGTTTATTTTGGATAATAATGATACCTCCTTTCACAAATAACAACTCTATACTCAAGTCAGTATCTAACCTTAAGTCATAAATAAAGGATCCCAAAACCATTCATATGATAAACTTTTTATTCATTCATTTTTGCATTCTCTTTTAATTGGAATCATTATTTAAAGAGTGTTACTAGCTAACATACTGAATAATACCTTATCAAATGATGGAAAAGAATTAAATAAATCAAATGATGGAAAAGAATTAAATAAACCAATTTAACAAGGTTATGATAGTAAAGTAGAAATGAAAACTTGGAATAGAAAAACATGGATCGTGGAAGGAGATAATACAGTCTAGGTTTATGGAGAAATATGAATGAAAATAGAGTTAATAAAAAATTGTCTTGGTGATAGAGAGATTTATATATAGTATGTGGACAACGCACCCAATCAAAATGGTTTCACTAGAATAAAATGAAAATAAAATAAAAATTAAGTGTGATAAAACAGTAAGGTTTTGGGGGTTTTGGGACGATAGGTGAACTAGGTTTAAATTGTTAAAAGAAAAATTCCCTAAATTATACCTAATTTCACAGTCTAAGTTTGGAGATCTAGGAGAATAGTATAATGATACTTGAAAGTGGAATGTAATTTGAAAAAAAGAAAGACTGACTTGGAAATCTGAAAAGGAACAACAGTTGTTAACACTAATATCACATGTATAAAAAAAGAGGGAATACGAGTTTTTGGGTATGGTTAGGTGAAGATTAAGGGGAGTATACTCTTAGGTCAAAATATAAAGCATTGCAAAACTTAAGTACTGACCAGAACATACACTTTTTTAATTAGTTATGGAGCTTAAAAGTCATATCAGCACAATTTTTTTCACCTGTAATATTGGATTAACTACCTAAGATGAATTTGGGTAAAGAGGGATAACATTTGGGAAGCTTATGGTGTCCTCTTTGTCAAAATCAGGCAGAGGCTACTACTTATTCATTAATTGTAGTGTAATGCAAAAGGTTTGGGACAAATATGATAGTTGGGTGAGGGTGAGCATTGCTAGACACAATATCATAGTTAATCATTTCCAAAATTTTCACATTATAGGACTTAACAAACACCAAAAATCTGGTGTCGACAGAGGTGAGGGTGGCAGTTATATGGAAGATATGAAACCAAAGAAATAAAATTGTTTTTGAGGAAAGAAGAGTGGATGTAAAAGAAATCTTTTGTATGAAAAAACTTAAAGGGCCGGTGTGGATAAAGCATAAAACCCTTAAGTAAATTTCACATATTCTTATTGGTATTATTGTCCTTTAAATTGTCTTTAGACATTAACAACTATATATAAGTTAAAATAGAGTTTTTGTGTGCAAGGATTCCCTTAGTAGACCTACACTAAATACAATATAATTGTTAATGTGCATTTGCGTAATTAATTCTAGGTTACGTAACATGTTAAAGTATAGAAGGAATTGACCATAATATGTAATCAGATGGCAAGATTAGAACTTTGCTTCAATGTATTCTATGTTACTCAATGATATTTGTTGGAGGGGCAAAGAAAGGTATGTTTTGTGGTTTTTTTCCCATTGTGGTGCAATTTTCTTTCCAAATTCCTAGAATGTGTAATTTTTTTAATTACAGTCATGGGTAAATCGTGTCATGTCACAATAATTACGTAACGAAGAAATCTTGCCAACGTGGCACAATTTTGTTTAACAGACAATGAAATTGTGCCAACGTGACACGATTTTAGTGCTTAATTAAAATTGTGTTGAGGTGACACGATTTCAGGATAATTTATCTGAACTAAAATCGTGCTGAGGTGACACGATTTCAGTTCAGAAAAATTACCATGAAATCGCGCTACCTTAACACGATTTTACTTCATATAAATTATCCTGAAATCATGTTATCTCAGCACGATTTCAGTACATCTATATTTTACACCACGATAATTATTTTTCTCTTGCAACTCAACCACCATCCTTGCATCTGAATCCCAGTTGTATCTCCCAAAACTCTTTGTTCATAAGCATGTCTACAAAGTATATTCTTCAACAATGATTAAAGACCATAATGATACACATCAAAATAACCTATTTTGTGAAAAGAAAATGACAAAAAAATAGGACAACTAGTATAGCACTCAATATTCACCATGTTTAGAGTATTTTAATTTGAGAAATTATTTGAAATCGTGCACGTTCAGAAAGGAAAGGTTGGAAAAGCCAATTCCAAGAGACAAACCACCCTTTTTAAGACCTATTTGTTTCTTAATAAAAATAAAAAAATAAAAGTGGAAAAGTGATATTTGATAACAAATAATTTATTATATTTTGTAATCATATTAATGAACTTTTATATTGTACTGTTTTTATTAATTACTATTTTTATTACTTATAAATTAATTTTAATCTATGAAGAAGCATTTATACTTTTTAATTTGTGTATCAATTCATGGATCAATTTGTAAATAATTATTTTTATTTTTAAATATTCTAATAACTTTAACCACACCCATCACTATAAATTTCCATCGATTTTCATAAATTCACGAGATATTGATAGAAAGAAATGGAAAACTCTCTTCAAATAATTAAATATTAGTTTAAAAATATAGTTGTATTTATACCTGAGACTCTTCCAATAATACAAAAACAACCCTCTCGTAGTTTATTAAGGCCTTTATGGGTTTATATAAACTCCACACTACATCACTTGTATACACCAATTACAAATTATAATATCCTTTATACACCTTTGTCTTTGAACTAGTTGACTTCAGAGATATAATATTAATATTTTCAAATATGGGTAGCGTAAAGGTTGTTGGAGATCCCACATCAACTAGAGATGAGGCCTTTCAATAGTTTATAAAGTGGATGCAAACCTCACCTTAAAATCCGGTTTTGTAAGGTTGAGTTAGGCTTAAAGTCCATTTCTTAATATGGTATCAGAGCCTATCCTAGTAAGGTTGTTGGGCCTATCGGGCCACCTGCTATCGAGCTTTTACCGGACCACCTTTATATATAAGTTCCACGCTCGAGTTGAGGAGTCTCGGTGTGTGAGGAGTGTGTGTTGGAGATCTCACATCGACTAGAGATGAAGTCTTTCAATAGTTTATAATATAGGTGTAAACGTTATCTTAAAAACCGGTTTTGTAAGGTTGAGTTAGGCTTCAAGTCCATTTCTTAATAAAGGTTGCATGCATGGTTGTCATGTGCATGGCCGTGGTAGGTGCAACAATCATGGTGGAGGTCATTTCATACAATGATGTCATTAAGAATTTGACACTGTGCCTATCATCCAAGGTGATCATTTATATGGATTATTGTTGGAAAAATGGGGTTTGAAGAGACACTTCTGGAAAATGGAATTTTGAGATAGGATTGAGACTCAGATGCATCATGGATAGGTCGCTGAAAATATAGAAATACTGAAATCGTGTTAAGGTGACACGATTTTAGTGTATTTTTTTAAATGAAATCGTGTCACCTCAGCACGATTTCAGGGTAATTTTTCTAAACTAAAATGGTGTCACGTCATCACAATTTCAGTTAAAAAAAGTACATTAAAATCGTGCCACCTCAGCACAATTTTAATTAAACACTAAAATCATTTCATTATTTGTTAAACAAAATCGTGACATGGTGGATACGATTTCTTCAATACGAAATTGCTACAACTTTGCACAATTTACCTACTATCGTAATTAATATTTTTTTTACCTATTTTGGGAATTTCATAAAAAAAATTATCTTATAATGGGAAAAGAACCATATTTTGTTTTATATGATGCACATAAAGAGTATATTGTTAATGTGGCAAAGGCAAGTGGAGCTGGGATAGAAGTGGTAAAAAAGGAAGACCGTGATGGGAAAAGGTGTTATGGACATCAAGCAGACTTGGATACTAGAATCGTTCATGAATTAAGGTAATATTACATCTCTTTTTATATCCCAACCAATACTTTGGTCTCCGTTTTGATGGTAATATTTATAAGTTGAACGAGAAGGATTTTAGAAAAGGTAGTATGTTGGATGTCAGCATGTTTTATCTATGCAATGTTGTAGATTTTGGTTGTAATTATTATCTTTTTAAACTGTAAAGAATAAAATTAATAAGATTACTTGGTATTTTAATCTTATTACAAAATAACTATACTATTAATCCTATTTTCAAAATTATATATCCACTTATACAAATTACTAAAACACACTATGATCATCATAGTCGAATTCTTTAAGTCTATCTCTAAACGGTCGAACTTTATAGTTGAACTTTATAGTCGAAATCTGAAGACAGATTTTTAGAAAGCCGAGTTTTGTGGTCGTCCTCGTCCTCCAGATTACATTCCACATTTGATCCCTACATTACTGAGCTCCGAAGATTGATTTCTAGAAGATGAACTTTATAGTCGAAATCTGAAGACAGGTTTTTAGAAAGCCGAGTTTTGTGGTCGTCCTCGTCCTCCAGATTACATTCCACATTTGATCCCTACATTACTGAGCTCCGAAGATTGATTTCTAGAAGATCTATTACTGAAGTTCCAGTGTCCGATGTCCAGAAGCGTGACCTTCGAGCAACTGCATAAAACAAATTTATTAAACTTGAGAGTAGAAGTTGGAAAAGACATTAAATGTAATATCGAACTGAAAAAAAATCAAAGCCTTACAAGTTCTCGCATGTTTATACATAGGAGGCCTACTGTACTTATGGACAGCTAATCCAATACTATATTACTGTTCTGGTTGAAGTAGTAAATAATCATAAGGGTGAGGATAGATTTGGTTGTAAGTTTGTTAACTGAAACCAACCATGAGACATCTCTTTGTAATGAAGGGTGACATATAGTATAATAAAATGGTCAAGTGCCTCATACTTTTTGTACACAGGTAGTGGCAATCCTATAATACACCATTTTATTTAATTCAATTTTTCGTTGAAAACAAAAACTGAATAATATTTATTCTTTCTTTGTAAGTAACGCATAAGAGGTTCTTGAAACTTATTTTATCTGTTCTAAAAAGAAATAATTCAGTTACCTTTACGGGCCTATCAACTTTCTAAAAGCAGCGATTCTTTTATTCGTTGTCACTATTTTGTCCACGTTAGAGAAAACATTATGGAATTACAACATAATTTGCTTATTTATATAATACCCATTTTTGGAAAAAATCCTAATGCTTTTAACCTTAGATGTTTTAACCGTTTCGATTACAATATATCTCTTATTTTCCATTAATTATTATAGATTTCAATAAAGTAGTCATTAAAATTAAAAAGTTTATTTAAAAAAAATACTAAGACAAATTAGTAGATGTTGTGATTAAATGATGAGATGCATTTTTCAATCTCTCTCTATATATAGACACACACCCTTGCGTCAAAAATAAACAAATTTAAACTCATGACAAGCATTTACAATAACACCTATAGCATGTATCGGGGCTAAACTCGTCAACATATATACCTTTAAGTCGAGAATTGATTTCACATTAAAATGATTCTCGTGGACGAACATTTATAATATTTATGATAAAAATATAAAAGTTATATATGATCTTTTAGGATAATATAATATATATTTTTTCACAACTACCATCATTTCCTCTCAATATAATAATAGTGAAGGGTGATTATAAGTTATTCCAAGAATAATGTTTGGTAAAACTATTCCTTTTAATATATATTTATACGTATTATATTCCAATAATCTAACCATAAATTTTTATATTATTTCAATGATCATTTACACGAACTTTTACATATAAAGTATGTATAGTTCAGTAATCTTATAGTTGACATTTCAGATATTAAAAATATATTATTTATTGAATTGAATTTATTTAATAAATTTTAAAAGTTTATAAATATAATTTATTCAATAAGAATTTTTAATCATATTTGATCTGTACTTTGACTAGCTAATGCACGTTTCACTAGTGAGACCATTCATCCCAATTAAGATACGGATTTTGTAAACGTAATTAGGAGAAGGAATTTAATTTATAAAGATACTCTATGACTTTTGCTAAAATAATTAGCATGTATATAGCTAAACCTTAAAATTTTGAAGCGAATCATTTTTACATAGACAATCTAAAAATTAATATTGATCAAATAATAAAAATATACACGTGTAAATGTATTCTTTTAATATAAGTGCAATTACTCATGCAGGTGAGACACCTCCAATAATGTGTTCCTTTAGCTCCAAATCAGTGTGAATATTCTCTTTCATATGCATTCATTTTCTTTAATGGAGAGAGCATAGACATGCGAACAAATTTGCAGATAAAAAGGAAGATTATATCTATATCTATATATATATATATATATATCAGTCATGCAAAGAGCATTGCATTTAAAAATGAGCATATTTGCTTGTTTCTTCGTGGTTAGGAGAAGAGACCTCTTCAACGTTATTGGAACTTGAACAAGATGAGAATGTAGAAGAATGTATAGGAGCCGGAACTGAATTGTGATGAACACTAAAAAACTCAAAGAATTTTGGCTCAGCCACCTCAACATTATTCGTCACTGCATTCTTCTTCCTGGGAGGAGTAGTGTTGTTATCACTTTCTATGCTTCTTTTCTTCATGAATATGCGACACAGAACCCAATCCCCTATCTCCTGTGAATAGTTCTGCCAACCCGAAAGCATTATAATTTGTCATAATGTATATACAATATTGGTGTTTCTTTTTCTTTCAGTGGTTTTTAGATAATAAACATACCTGGATTGATTTGGAAGCACTAGTTTCCACACTGACGAGTCTATATTCATGCATGAGCCATTCAGTTCTGGACCCATTTGGAGACTTTCCTTCATAAAATACAAGAGTCTTTCTCAACCCCGCAATGCCATTATTTATTGACGATGAAACCTTTTTGTCTGATCCCGTTGCCTTCCAATAGCCAGAGTTTGTTGTTCGGTTCATACGATTTCCGTTTCGATACTTGGCTTCCTTGAAGCTGAAAAAGTACCTCTCTTGTTCATCATCACAATTTCCTAATCAAACACATACACGAGATTGAACATTTAAGCTGTAATCATGCAGTAATCTACTATAAGGACTCAGCATATTATTGTACTAAGCTCATTTTCGTTGATTAGGTCATGTTTCTATTTCGTTTGGTTTTTCTCTATTTGTACTTTTTTTGCTGGCTTAAGATTGAAGTTGCCCTACTTTGATCAACTTGATACTTATGTATTATTAATATAAAATTATTTTATAGTATCAAGTAAAATATAAATCTGGTAGAATGAAAAACCTGGTAGCCTGTTTACTCTACTTTAATCCCATATCATGAGTCAGCCATGTTTTGTTAAAACTTACACGTTAAGTAAAGAACTATAAGTGATTTTGTGCTACACCTTTAGAATCTTCTTCATTGTTAGGAAAAATTAAGAACAGAAGAACAAATTATTGGTTGTACCTGGCAAATCCCAGGGATCATACTTGCTGACATTGATCTCAGGGATGATTGAAGCAGGCAACTGGGAGGAGAAGATCTTACATTTCAAGTACTGAAACACAAGCTCTTCATCTGTTGGCTGGAAACGAAAACCAGGAGGCAAACTACTCACTCCATTTTTTATAAAATTTAGCCTTTCCATTGGGCTAAGTTTTCTCTATGAATGGTGATGGTGGTGACACGCACATGAATGAATGCTTGCGTACGTATTATATAGGCTCTTGCCTGGGAATGAGAAAGCAAACAAAGGTGATTGCTGAGGGAAGAGGCGAGAACAAAGATGTAAAGGCCACGATACTTAACAAACTAAATTTTATGCTTCATAGCTATTATTCATAATTAAACAAAAGTTCTTATCAGTTAGACTATCTTTTTCTTTGCCTTTTCTATCAAGGAAAATTATCCTATCAATACATGCCTAACCTTTCTGCATCCTAATAAAGTGATTATCCGTCTGTCATCTTTTTAACTTTAAATTCACTATGTTTAAATCAGAGTAGCAAACTAGATTGTGACAATTGTGAAATAATAATAATAATAATAACTTTTTTTATAAGCAATAAAAAATATTATAAATACAAGCATTTGAGAACCATTCCAACCTTTATAAAAAAAAAACTTACTATATAAAATTATAACAGAAACAACTGTCTTCAACCCAATTCCAATCTTATACAGATAAAACTTAGCAGTATAACACTGGGTTAAGTTGTGATAGTTTCACCGCAAAACCAGAAAATTACACAGGTAACAAATTCAGAAATTGTATCTATTTCAAGCTTGTCCTGTAGCTATTTGTGTTGGCCTTGTAATATGATACCCTAAATGTGCTTGTTTTTCAATGTTCAGACAATTTTATTCAATAACTCTCAAGTTTCTTTCCTTTCATTATATGCACCAAATAGCGATTGTAGCATTCAGTCAGTCCCTCCTTTCCAGCCACTGCATCATGAATCTTCTCAATGTTTTACCCCGTACATCAATGTAACAGACACATCTTGTGCAGTATCTATAAGACTATTACAAAATGTATAGTGTAGTATGAAATGCAAAGATAAATAAAAATAAACAAAAGATATGAGAATAAAAAAATTATCTCTATTTTTTTATTGAAAATAAAAGTAAAAAGTTGAACCTATACAAGAAGTGTACTCATTCTAAGTCTAGCTAAAGAGAGAAAAACACAAATAAAAATATTACATTTTGATATTATCACAAAGACAAAATAACATAGTTGATGACAATTTGATTTTATCATAAATACAAAATAATGTAATTGATATTAGTTTTCTTCTAGTCTCGTATCCATATTTTCTAAAACCTCTCATAAGCTGGAGAGTAAATATTGATGAGACCTAGTTTAGAACAAATATTCTTAAAAGATTGATGACTTAAGGCTTTAGTATAGATGTCAGTTAGTTACACCATGCTAGAAATGGAAAGCAGATGGAAGAGACCCTTCTTCAATTTTTCTCTGATAATGTGATAATCTATTTTTATGTGTTCCGTACACTCATGAAATACTGGATTTGCTACAATGTGCAATATATCTTACTAAGTCATTGTCATAGTATAAAAAAAATGACTGCTCAAAAGAGACTTTGAGATCTTGAAGAAGATAGACTAATCATTGAATTTTACATGTAATAGTGACCATTGCCCTATATTCAACTTCACAGGAATTCTTTAATATTGTTTATTGCTTCTTTGATTTCCAGGATATAAGAGTATTCCCAAGATACATACTAAAATTAGTCACTGATTGCTTTAAATCATTACAGTGCCCCAATCACTACCACAAAAGGCTTTTAGATGGATAGAAGTGTTGAAAGAGAAAAATAAGTCAAGACTTGGAGCTCCTTAATATATTTGAGAATTCTAATTGTTGCATTATAATGAGCATTTGTACGCTTATTAAGAAAATGAGAAAGTTGTTGAACAGAAAAGGTTATGTCAGGTCAAGTATTAGTGAGATACATAAGCTTTCCAATCAACCTTCAATAGGCTTGAACATTTGTGAAAGACACACTTTTAGTAGAAGACAATTTAACAAGATTATCAACATGAGTGACTGCAAGTTTGCAAGCTAAAAGACCTGCATATGTTAACAATTTCAGTGCATATTTTCTCTTATTCATCATCTTTCTTACTTCTTGCTATTTCAAGAACAAGAAAATATCTTAAATTTCCAAGATCTTTGATCTTGAATGTCTTATTTAAAGTTTGTTTGACTCAATCAATCTCTTCTTTATCATTTACTGCCAAGATTATATCATCCACATATACCAATAATACTATAAAAGATCTTTCAGAAGTATTAATGAACAAAGAATGATCATTCATAGAATGAGTATATCCCACAGAAATAAAAAAGGTTGACAATTTAGCGAACTACTACCTGCTAACTTGCTTAAGGTTACATAAAGTTTTTTTTTTTTTTAATTTACAAACTTAAATAGAAGTCAATCCAGGAGGAGTAAGCATGTATACATCTTCTTTCAACTTTCCATGTAAGAAGACATTATTTATGTCTAACTATTTCAATTTCCAGTTATATATTGAAGCTAAAGAAAGAAGCAACCCTATAATAGTCATCTTTGCTACTGGAGAGAAAGTTTCAAGGTAGTCAATGCCTTCTGTTTGTGTGTATTCCTTTGCCACTAACCGTGTTTTATATATTTCAACAGTCTCATCAACCTTATGCTTTATTTCGAATACCTTTTACAACCTATGACAGTTTTGTCCTTAGGTAGTAGAGTAGTCTCCCATGTTTGATTTGACTTCAAAGCAGATATTTCACACTATATAGTCTTTCTCCAACAATCATGTTTCACATTTTCACAATAAGTGTTTGGCTCAACATGTGAATAAAAAGACATAACAAAAGATGTATAAGAAGTTGATAATTTATTATAAGACATAATTCAAAGGATATTTAATTGTTGAAGATGTATTGGAAACATTGTGATTACAATGATAATCCTTTAAATACTTAGGTGGTCTTTTTATTTTGGTACTCATTCGAATTGACTATGTTATTTCATAATTTTCATCGTGGTTTTAGTTTCTATGGAATAAACTTCTTATGGAACTTGTCTAATTCATGATCATTATCAATATTATCACAGGATGCAAAAATGACTTGTGACCGCTAACCCAAAATAGGTTGATCTTTTGTAAAATGACTTTGATCATGAATGTTAGGACTGTCAGTTTCATTGCTAGTATCCTAAACCCTTAGATATGGAAAAACATGTTCATAGAAGACAACATCCCTAGACACAAAAATTTCTTGATTGAATATTCAACAAAATATATTCTTTTGTCCTTTTTTAAAACTAATAAAAACATATTTCAATGTCCTTGGATCAAATTTACTTCTATTTGTTGACAAAGTGCTAGCATAACATAAAAACCCAAACTCCTTTAATTGATTAAAATTTGGTATAGTTTTGTAAAGCATTTCATGAGAAAAAAATAATTTAAAATAGGTGTGGGAAACATGTTTATAGTATGCGCAACATGTATCATATAATATGACTAATAAATTTTGGATAAATGAGATTGTATCATGGGAGCTCTTGCTATATTTAATAAATGACTATGTCTCCTTTCAATTATACTATTTTGTTATGGAGTATTGATACAAAAAGTTTGATGTATTATTCCTTTGTTGATAAAAAAATTAGTCATAAAATATTCAGTCTCATTATCACTTCTTATTATTTTTACAGCTTCTCAAATTGTGTTTGAATAAAAACAACAAAATTTTTCAAAGTCTTAACAACTTCAGATTTTTGTTTTAAAGGAAAAACCCATGTGTACCTTGAATAATCATCAACTATGGTCAAGAAATATTTATGACCATGAATTGATGATATTGAGTATGGTCCCCACAACATGAATCAAATCGAAACATCTTTTAGATTTAGATGCACTAAGAGGAAAGAGAAGTCTTTTTTGCTTTGCAAATTGACAAATATCACAAACAAAAGATTTGTTCTATTTAACAAAAGGGATGCACTAAGAGAAAAGAGAAGTCTCTTTTGCTTTGCAAAATGACAAACATCACAAACAAAAGATTTGTCATATTTAACAAAAGGAAAATTATTTTTGATAACATCAATGCATTTGTTTGAAGCATGTCCTAATTGAAAATGCCAAAGGGTTTCGAGATCACTAGTAGTAAAATTGATAGTATTGGTGATATGTGAAGATTTAGTAGGATTTGAAGTTTTTGATAAGAAGGAACCCTTAGTATACAAAGTCTATCTTGCATCTCGGTTGAACCAATCATTTTCAAAGAGTTCACTATAAGGAAAAAGCTATTTGGAGACCAATATTTAGCTACCAAATGAAATAGTTGCTAATTGTGACCAAAATAGTCATCAAATTAAATTTTAGTTGCTAAATAACTATAAAATAAAAGTAATGATTGAATTTAGTGACAAATTAAGTCAAATAATTGATATCTAACATTAGCTACCAAAGTTTTAGTGACCTATGTCATTATATTCTAAATTGATATCTAATTAAGTTAGAGACTAATTTAGAGTCTAATAGTATAGGTCACTAAAACCTTGGTAGCTAATGTTAGATACCAATTAGTTGACTTAATTGGTTACTAAATTCAATCATTACTTCTATTTTGTAATTATTTAACAACTAAAATCTAATTTGGTAACTATTTTGGTCACAATTAGTAATCATTTCATTTGGTAGCTAAAAATTGGTCTCTAAACTACCTTTTTCTTGTAGTGGTTCTTGTCATGAATATGACAATCAATAGAGCCAAATGTAATCACACAAGATAAATCATCAATCAATTTTGATATTGAAAGAAGATTAAAAGTGAAGTTAGGAAATATACAGAACATTATCTTATGACATGATTTTGATTGAGAAAAACACTTCTAACATAATTGGCAATGACTTGATTTCCATTTGATAATTTGACACTAATAGGATTAATTTGATGATATGAAGTGAAATGAGTCAAGGATGAACAAATATGGTCAGTAGCACCACTATGAAGAATCTAATAACTAAAAGAAGAAATAAATTTGTTATCAATATGTGTTGTCATGTTAGAAGGAATAATAGAGATTTAATTAAAAACATTGTCACTGGATTTAGACTATTGTAAAAAGGCTAATAATGTCTGATATTGCTCATGAGTAAAACTAATTTGTTGAGTATATACTTCTAAAACCTTCATGATTCTGCTCATTATTATTAGAATATACTTTTTGATTTTTAAATTTGAACTGCGATGAAAAACTATGTTTTCTATAACATGTATCGATCATATATTATGGTATTTTGTATATTGTAGTCTATTATTTATCTTGAATCCACAATATGTTAGAATCCATACAAAAATTATAGATTCCATGATATACATAATTATATCATATTATAATTAAATGGGATTATAATACATACATAGTTATATCATATTATATTTAAATGCTTGGGATTATAATATAACCCATCCATGTACAATTTGAAACTTGTCTTATTGCAAAAGCTATGTACTCTTGTGCACTTGTACACTTTTCCATGAGAATGGCATGAGAAAAAAGAATATCTAAATATATTTTACTCTTATTACATCTAATAATGGAATCTAATTATGCCATATTTTCTTTTCCATGTTCTCCATCTTCAATGTCCAAATAAAATATCATTATCACAAAATTTAAGTATTAGATACAATCAAACATTAAATATTATATATATTATATCAACTTCTTCTTTTAGAGATTTTTATGTCATCTTGAGATATGGTCAAATTATAATATATATAGGTGAGATAAACATTATTTTATTAAGTCAATTATGTGAAGTTAAGTTAGACTTAAATTCTACTTTCATAATATAGCACTATAGTCATTCATAAGGTCTATCATAACAAGGTTTAGTGGGTCTCTCATGCTAACGGACCTGTTATATTTCACGGTTGATGTCCTCGACGTGAGGATGTGTGTTGGAGATAACACATTATCTAAATATATGATCGAATTATAATATATAAATGAGTATAAAGTCTTTCTTTATAAATTGATTTTTTTTTTATATTGTGTTAGCTTTAAAGTTAATTTTCACAAAATGGTATCAGAGCCTATGAAGGACTTATTATAGAAAGATTTGTTACATATATCATACTACCTATTTTTAGAATCCTTTTTTTTTCATGCTGGATGTCTTCTATGTGAAAGAATATATTGTAAATTTCACATCATTTAAAGATATGACCAAATTATAATATATAAGTGAGTGAATCTTACATTATTAAGTCAATTTTGTGAGAATGAATTACATTTAAATTTCACTTTTTATAAGAATTTTTAAATTCAATTCAAAATAACATATTTAAAACATTATTTTTTCACTAAATCAAAATATGTCAAATAATATAACCTTTTATGTTATGTTATTGAAAAATATTTATTTGAAATTAGGTTGCAAGAAAACAAAACTAAAGAAAATGTGAATATATTTTAATATAATAACTAAATAAATTGTATATTGTTGAAAATAAATAAGTGAGATCGAATGGAATGGACATATTTTTTGTCAGTTTCTTTGTTATTGAGCAAGTAAAATTTCTCTTTCTACTCAATTGTCTCCGCCAGTCACTTCTCACTTTATATTTTTCCTTTCAAAATAATGAATATTAGAAGACAATCTTCCCATTTTATATTTTTCTTTCAAGCTAATGAACCCTAAATGACAATGTTCGTAAGCGTTAGTCTAAATATGGTTAAGGCTTAAAAATCTGATATCAACAAATAAAAGCTTTATTTTATAAGACAAATGAATGATTTTGTTCATCTAAACGATATTATGTTGGTTGGGTTTCACATATTATTTATTTTATTATATGATAACTTAATGAGATTATCTTAATCAAGGTTGACAAAAATCTAAAAAAAAGAAATTGTCATCATAGTTTACTAAATAAAACTATGTAACAAACCTTAAAAAAACATATGACATTTAAAAACAAATTTAGGTTTAAGAATTGATCACGTGTAAGTGTAAAAATAGGCCAAAACATAAGAATGAATAATTGAATTATGTTCTAACTTTTTAAAAGGTTTTCACAATTATAGTCTAGTGATGCACCTTCAAAAGTTTAGTTTCAAAAATTCTTCTTTTTAAATTAGCATAGATGTAATAACACTACAAGAAAAAAGCTATTTAGAGACAAATTTTTAGCTATCAAATAAAATAGTTGTTAATTGTTACCAAAATAGTCATCAAATTAAATTTTGATTGCTAAATAACTACAAAATATGAATTTAGTAACCAATTAAGTCAAGATAATTGGTATCTAACATTAGCTACCAAAGTTTTAGTAACCTATACCATTAAATTGTAGATTGGTATCTAATTAAGTTATAGACTAATTTAGAATCTAATGGTGTAGGTCACTAAAACCTTGGTAGCTAATGTTAGATATCAATTATCTTGACTTAATTGGTCACTAAATACAATCGTTACTTCTATTTTGTAGTTATTTAGCAATCAAAATCTAATTTAGTGACTATTTTAGTCACAATTAACAACCATTTCATTTAGTAACTAAAAATTGATTTCTAAATAGCTTTTTTCTTATAGTGATAATATGTAGTTTTAACAATATAAAGAAATAAAAAGAATTCTTTAAGAAAAGACACAGAGAATAAATAAAAAAAATATGACAAATAAAGATGTAAATAAAAAACTTTATATGAAAATATCACATTTATCAATATTATGTTACTAATATTTTTATGGCGAAACTTTTTTTTTTATACAGATTCTTTTATCATTACTATTCTTCTTATTATTATGCCATTCATTTAATAGATTTATTTTTTGTTCAAAAATTTTCTTTCTATTTTTGTAAATTTTATATAATGTATTTTTAGGAATTTATTTTAGTGAAACAAAAAGATTCAATAAATTTTCTTGACTTTAATAAAATGTTTATAATATTTATTATTTTATTCTTTCATTTTTACATCACAATAAATACATATATTTATAATCATAAAAAATTAGCTGAAAGATAAGAATATAGATAATAAAAGAGTAATTAATATTATATTAACTTTTAAAATGATAGTAAAATAAAAATAAAAAATCTTTTTAAAATGACACTTAAATAGAAATGAGTGAAGTATTAATTATCTTTGGATTTAGTAATTTGATAAGTTATATCTTACTTTTATCAGCATAAATGAATAAATTTTCGCTATGTATAAGACAAATGCAGCGGAAAAGTAAAACGAGCTATATGGTTATATACGACCAAACACATATCTAAAGTTTTAAATATATTAATTAAATTCATTACAGTTTTATTTAGTGAATCTTCATCTGCTACTCTTTTTATATGAAAGTCTTGCGTCGACAAAGGTTAGCTTATCGGTTATGATCTGTGAACTAATACAAAAGTGTCCACGTGTTATAATTTGCTTGTATAGTTTAAGGGGAAAAGAATTCGTATAGTCTATATATGGTCGTATAAATTTTATCTTTTTTACAGTATTTGAAAGTTATCTATTTTAATTCTTTTAAAACAGTTATATATATATATATATATATATATATATATATATATATATATTTTCTTTTAAATAGTTACTATAATTTTATTCTATTTTAGTTTTTACCCGTCTAAAATTAAAAGATAAAGAAATTTAAAACAACACCTAGATTATAAATAAACATGTTTTTTATTTTTAATAAATTATTTTATTTAATAATATATGATTTTTTGAACTATGATGTGCCAATCTAGCTAATACGTCACAATTAAAAGTGATAAGAATTTTATATAAAAACATTTAAATTAAAAAATAAAAAATTTTAAATATAGAATTAAAAGCAATGTTCGTTTAAATATAAAGCATCAAATAAATAGTTAATTTTATACTTTTTGAAATAAACACAGTACAAAGATTAGTGATCCTGTTATTTTATGTGATTGACAATATGTCCAGGAATCTGTGTAGAACTGACTCAGCTTTTTCTTGTTTTTCCTTGACATGTGGGGCTACAAAGTTTCATAACCAAGAACTAATTAAACCATTACTTTGATTTGCATTTTGAAAAAAAAAATGAAATTCGAAATTTTCTAGGTATAAAGTCATCTTAGTGACATGGAGGATTTGATATTTAAGTACCTGGTGTTTTCTCTACTCCTTTAATTTTTATTTACGAATTTTAGTTATTGGTGGATGGATGAGTCATCCACTCAGACTTTATGGCTCCTGCAGGTGTTTCTAAAGAAAATCTTCTTTATTTCCTTTTCAATATTTTTCTTCGCCACGATTTAGTTTAATTAATTTGGCTAAGTATGAGCTTAATTTGTCGTTTGCAAAGTTTTTGGAGAATCTAAGTTGAATGCAAAATCAAAGGGCCAATCTCTCAGAAAAGAAAGCAAAACCACAACTGGCATAGTCAACTACAATAGAAAGGTGTACAATAAAACACAAAAGATTATTGGTACTGTGAGTATGCAAAAGATTGGTACTTTACTTCACTAAGAAGATGTTGCTTACATGCCCTTGCTTTGAATAGTTAACCTTTTTCCACGTAGCTAAAGATTTAGAAAGATTTAGTCCCAGGGTAGAAAAATGTAAAGAAAATAAAAGCCCGTGGCATATTTGTAAGGTTGAATCCCTTTGCACACAGCAGCAACAAAGCAATGCACTTTGTGTAGGTGATAATCTTTAAACCCTTTAGAAGGAGTGTCTTTTAGTAGGGTCTAACATCTTTTTTTAATGCAACCTTTTGAATAATGTTATTCATCGTATTCTTTTTTTGTTTATGAAGATTTTATTTAAGAAAAATGCTCCAAATACTATTTAGAGTAACCTCTTATCAGTTCTTTGTTGATATATTTAAAACAATGATTATTTCCATCTGAACTGGTTTTGCAGTTTCCTTTTGTGTGCGTGCGTAAGTGGAGCCTCTAACCAATAATTAATCATGTGTTGCATGATCTCCTCCTAAATGTGGCACAAAAGGCAAGTTATGCTTAACGCATAAGAAACTTGGCCGTTCTATTTCCCATGGCAAAAAGTCATCAATTTCGTGATATAAACCCATCAGAAAATGCATATTGAACTTGTAAATTATCTATTTAGGGAAACACGTAAACTGAACATATATATTCAACGTTTGATTATATATGCATTGTAAGATAAAGTTCATGATTGAAAAAACGTTTCTAATATTAAACATGTACAAAGATTCCAGAAAAAGACACATTCAAGTTATAAAAATGCTGAGGATAAAAAGAAATTAACTTCTCAATGTGTCATTATAACTTGCTTGTTTTTAGTTTTCGAGCTCTTACTCTTTATATATTTATATATGATGGTGTTTTATAATATAGAGAAGAATAGACTTGCTAACTAAAATCATAGAGCATGTGCCAATTTAAAAATTTTACTCGTAATAAAGTTTTTGATCAATTTCAAAATAATGTAGAAGGGTAGTATTTGTTCTGTGGGTCTCTCTCAAGTTACGTCCAACAATATTTTATTTTAAAATGAAATATTGAGGCAGCCCAATAGGTTTAAAGTGAAAAACTTAAAGTGACTCTGTAAGGTTTTTATATTCCACACAAGAGAAGAAGAGAGTAGAAACAGATTGTGTCGTCTTTGCCTGTCAGAGTTTATGTTTACTTTGAGCAGCTGTTTCGAGTACTTATTTGTACTCTATTTTTGGTGAAATTTCATCCTATTGCTCCTTTCACCACTAGCATCAATCTGGTATTTTTAGAATTTTATTTCTCTCACTGTTTGAAGACGCTCTATTTACCTCTTGAGTGTTTTCATTGTTTGTTTGTGAGTAGAACTAAGATTATTTTTAGAAGTGCTTCTCTGTACCCTGTGCTCTTTAATTTTATAGTGGAGATTTTTCTGGACTAGGTCCTGTGGTTTTTGTCTCTCTCATTGGGGGTTTCCACGTTACAATTTTGGTGTGTTCTTCTCTCTTGCATATTATTTATTTGTAGACTCTTTGAATTTTTGGATTGTCATTGATTAAGCTTATCTTGGTTCTTTCAAGTGAGAAATATTTTATTTCTCACCCATAGTTTGAGTAATTTATTCCGCATAGTTTGAGTAATTTATTCCGCTGCGTAATTGTGTGTAACTGTATCTTTCCCATCAAGTGGCATCAAAGCTAATTTATTTATTTTTGTGGAGAATTTATTTGTCTAAATGATGGAGCCTAATTACGGTAAAATAATTAGTTTGAATGGTAATCCTGTTGCTACCACTACTGCAAATGATCTTGTGATTGTTTATGATGAAAATCTGATTAATGTTTCCTGTGATGATTCTAGCTGGGTTGTTGATAGTGGTTCCAGTTTCCATGTTACAGTTTCCATGTGGTGATTTTGGTGTGTTGAAGATGGGTAATAATGATACATCAAAGGGGATTGGCGTTGGTACTGTTTGTTTGAAAACCAGCAACGGGACAAAGCTTATTTTGAAAAATGTCAGGCATGCACCAGACATCTGATTGCATCTGATTTCTGCTAGTGTTCTAGATGATGATGGTTATTTTAATACCTGTAGTGGTGCACAATGGAAGTTTTTCTAAGGGTTCTTTGGTTGTGGCTCGTGGTATGAAATTTTCTGGTTTGTATTGGCTGAAAGCTTCTATTTTATTTAATGTTGTAAATGTTGTTGATTGTGATAACTCATCTGATTTATGGCATAAGAGGCTTAGCCACATTAGTGAGAAGGGGATGAATTATTTAGCTGAGAAGAATTTACTCCCAGGTTTGAAATGAGCCAAATTAGAAAATTGTGCTCATTGTTTGGCTGCGAAATAGTACAGAGTCTCCTTCAAGAGCCATCCTCCTTCGAGAAAATCAGAGGTACTTGGGTTGGTGCATTCAGATCTTTATGGTCTAATGAGGACTAAGACTTTTGGTGGTGGACTTTACTTTGTCACTTTCATAAATGATCATTCAAGAAAACTCTGGGTTTATGTTTTGAAGACCAAGGACCAGGTGCTTGGTGTATTTAAACAATTTCAAGCTTCAGTTGAAAAAGAAACTGGAAAGAAGCTAAAATGTATTCGTACTGATAATGGTGGTGAATATTGTGGACCTCTTGATGAATACTGTAGGCAGTATCAGGGTATTCGACATCAGAAAACTCCTCCTGAGACTCCTCATTTCAATGGTTTAGCAGAAAGGATGAACAGGACATTGATGGAGAGAGTCAGATGTTTGCTTTCTAAAGCAAAATTGTCTGGATCTTTTAGGGTGAGGCTTTTCTGTACATGTTATAAATTTATCTCCTGTTGTTATTTTGCAGGCTGACGTTCCTAACAGAGTGTGATATGGTAAAGATGTCTTCTATAGTCACCTTCGTGTCTTTGGTTATAAGGCATTTGTGCATGTGCCTAAAGATGAGAGGTCAAAATTAGATGCCAAGATAAGAGAGTGCATCTTTATTGGTTATGACCGTGATGAGTTTGGCTATAGATTTTATGATACTATTGAAAAGAAGTTTGTCAGAAGCCGTGATGTTATTTTTGTGAAGGATCAGACCATTGAAGATATTGGAAAGACAGAAAAATCAGAGTCTCTGAGCACTGACGATGAGGTTGATTTTGATCCAGCTCCTCAGACCGATATGCCTAATGTAGCAGATCTTGACTGTTATGATGATGATGTCCATGATCATATTGCAAATGATTTTGTTGATGATAATGATGATGTTGTTGGTGATTTTGGTGAACCTCGTGTTCCTCTTAGGAGGTCTTCTAGACAGTGTTTGTCCTCTACTCACTACTCATTTAATGAATTTGTGCTTCTCACGACGGGGAAGAACCAAAATGCTATAAAGAGGCTATGAAGAGTGAGCATAAGAAGAGATTTGTTCAAGAACTTATTTTTCAAGAACAGAGGTATGTTTTATTTTGTGATAGTCAAAGTGTTATATATCTTGGCAAGAATCCTACTTTTCATGGTAGATCTAAACATATTGATGTACGGTATCATTGGATCCGTGATATTTTAGACTCTAAACTATTAGAGCTTGAGAAGATCCATACAAATGACAATGGTTCAGATATGTTGCCAAAGACTCTACCAAAGGAGAAGTTTGAAACTTGTCGGTTTATTTATGGATTGACATTTACCCTCTCTTGAGTCGGAGGGGAAGTTTGTTATGTGGGTCCTCTCAAGTTAGGCCCAACAACATTTTATTTTAAAATAAAATATCGAGGCAGTCCAATAGGTTTTAAGTGAAAAACCTAAAGTGACTCTGTAAGGTTTTTACACTCCACACAAGAGAAGAGAGCAGAAACAGATCGTGCCGTTTTTGCTTGCTAGAGTTCTTGTTTACTTTAAGCGGCTATTTTGAGTACTTATTTGTGCTCTATTTTTAGTGAAATTTCATCCTATTGCTCCTCTCACCACTGGCATCAATATGGTATTTTTAGAATTTTATTTCTCTCACTGTTTGAAGACGCTCTATTTATCTCTTGAGTGTTCTCACTGTTTGTTTGTGAGTAGAACTAAGATTATTTTCAGAAGTGCGCTTCTCTGTACTCTATACTCTTTAATTTTATAGTGGAGATTTTTCTAGACTAGGTCCCATGGTTTTTGTCTCTCTCATTGGGAGTTTCCATGTTAAAAGTTTGGTGTGCTCTTCTCTCTTGAATATTATTTATTTGTAGACTCTCTCTGAATTTTTGGATTGCAGTTGATTAAGCTTCTCTTGGTTCTTTCAAGTGGAAAATATTTTATTCTCACGCATATTTTAAGTATGAAATAATCTACAACATATTGTGAATAATATTTTAAAATGGATCACATTCGTTATAATCATGTGACGAGGATAATATAAAATGTAAAATATTTATTACAGACATTACCAAAATTAAAATGAAAATTTTAATTCATATCCCACTTGTCCATTTATCCCATTATCAATTAAAATAAAAAAAATTCATAATGACAGATCCTTTAATAATGAGTATTATCTTTCATGTGTTTCATGATATAGTAAGTTTTTCCTCACAAACTTTCAACTTTAATGAATACATCATATGATTAGTCTATGTCACAATTAATGAGTTTTCTCAAAGTAAAATATATGCCCAAAATAAATGAGAAATATTAAACTAAATAAGAGTTTTAAAATAAAATTAATAATGATTGTCACATCATAAAACCAAATCTCAATTGTGTTATATGATTCTTAAAATTATTTGGTGGCATGTCTTTAGTCAAAGGATTAACAATCATCAACTCAATACTAACTTGTTCAATGATCACTTTTTTTCCTTAACATATTCTCTTATGGCAAGGTGTTTAATGTTGATATGTTTACTTCCATTTTCACATTTATATTCTCAATATAGTTTCAAAAGCCTAATAATTGAGTCCACAACTCCAAACACAAATATAAAACTCTTTAACCATACACCATGTGAGGTAGACTCAAAACAAAAAATGAACTCATCCTCCATAGTGAAAATAGAAGTCTTTTTTGTTGTTCCAAGATACAACTTCAAGACCAACATTAATAACTAATGTAGATGTTTTGTTATCCGCGCAACCAACAAAGATTGAATCCAAATATCATATCACTTCTAAATTATCAAATATCATATCACTTCTAAATTATCAGTCTGTTTGCATGAGTATAAAATTATTTATTCTTTAAAGATACCTTATTACCTTCTTTGCAGTTTTAAGTGGTCAACACCTAGATACTCCAACTACAAATGCAATGTCAAGTTTGGTATAAACACACATAAGACTTCCAACAATTAAAGCATATGGTATACTTGTGTTTCCTCTTAAGATCATTCTTCAGGCACTGATTCAATTCAAGTCTACCACCCTTTAGAATGAGAGTTACACTTGATGAACAATCTTTCGTGTTAAATCTCTTTAAAATTTTGCTAATATAATTCTTAAGATAAACCCAAAATACTTTGAGATATCTTTCACTATAGATCTTAATGTCTATGGCATAAAACGCCTCTCTCATATCCTTCGTGTTAAAGTTATGTGAGAGACACTATTTCATTATAAAAAGACCTAATTTAACTATATATATAGATGAAAATTCATATGTAAAATCAACATTACATAAATTTTTTTGATACATATCCAAATTTCATATGTAAAATCAGCATTACATATAAAATTTTAATACAGATTCATATCTATATGTAAAATCAACATTATATACAAATTTTTACATACATATGCAAATTCATATGTAAAATCAACATTACATACAAATCTGCATCCAAATTTTTAAATACAAATTTTGGAATTTGTATGTAGTACTAATATTATTATAATTCTTTACATTAATATGATTATTAGTAATATTATTATTAATATTATTAATATTGTTAATAATAATAATGGTATTATAATTATTAATATAATATCACTACAAAATTCTTAATTTTAACCAAGGTTTATTAATAGAGGTTAGAGTAACCTCTAGTAAGTCATGCACCTATTGGGGATTTGTTGAATTCCAGGTAAGTTACTGTGATTTCTCCTAAACCGCAGGTTAGTGCAGTTTTTAATAAATTACCGTTAAGTTATGTTTTAATTTTTAATTCTCATTCGCAAATCGCGCATTAGTTTTTGTTTCGAACTTTAAAGAGTTTCATAGGGTTTTGATTTTGGGATTCCATAGGGTTTTGTATAGTTTCACTTGATCTTTGTTTGTTTGTTGTTCACTTGATCTTCATCTGTTTGTTGCTCGCGCTTCAGATGTGAGATTGTTGCTCGTGTAGGAACTCTCTTTCATATTTCCTCTACTTGCACTTTAAAGGCAATTTGCTCGTGTTTGCTCTACTGCTCGCGCTTCAGAGATGTAAGTTTGTCTCTCGTTTCATCTCTTATTTCATCTATTTTGTGATTTTTATCATGCTTTATTATTATTGTTTTCCATTGCATATCTATTATGTAAGGTTAATATGAAAAGTGCTATATGACATGTAATGAATCCACAAGAATTAGGAACCTTATTTGTAGAATGATGGTGTGAAAGATGTTTGTTTCTTGTCAAAATCTTTTACAAGATTGACATCAAAGAAGAATTATTTTCCTATTCTGCCTAAAGTTCTTTAATCTTTCTGACTATAATAAGATAAATGTGACCTTTAAGTAAATTTGACGTCTAGTTTAGAATCTTAGTAAAAAATTTCAAGAAAAATTCTAAGAAGTTCACACATATTATTATTGTTTATATTATTATTATTATAATTAATACCAATATTATTAATTGCATTATTAACATTATTTTTAATATTATCATTATTAATATTACTATTGATGTTATTATTAATAATATTATTAATATGATTATGAATATTATTAATATTAATATAATAATATTATTATTATTAACATTATTATTATTATTATTATTATTAATATTATAAATATTGTTGATATTATTATTAATATTATTATCATTTTTATATTATTAATATTATTGATAATATGATTATTATTAGTATTATTTTTATTAATATTACTATTGTTATTATTAATAGTATGAATATTCTTTTTATTAGTATTATTACTACTAATGTTGTTATTGTTAATATTATTTTTATTAATATAATATTATTATTAATATTATTACCATTATTATTATTATTATTAACAATATTCAACAAGAAATAATAATACATTTGCAATATTTTAATATAATAAATATACAATATAGCAAGATAAAAGAAATCACATAGCTTAGTGGTTAAATAAGGTTGTAGTGCTTTGAGATTCAAAGTCACATCATACGAATTAACGCATTTGGATCAAGATGCTAATCACTAAACAAATAACCGTTTCTTACGTGTGAAAGATATTTAAATATATAAGTTATAAACAATGAACCTAATTGATCAATATTCTCCTGTGATTTATGAAAATGAAATTCTCTGGTAGTATCTACGTGACCGGCAATAATTACTGTAGAAAAAATTTGGTTATATTTTTTATTTTTTTAATAAAATCACGGCACCCTAATACGATGTAAAATATACAATATGTAAATATAACACAGTTATTCAAAAATGAAGTATAATATGAATTTTTAACTAAAAAAATGTTAATCTTATTAATTTAAGAAATTTGAAGCGTACATTCTTTTATTTAGTTATTATAATAATATCGGGAATACAAAAAGGGACGCGAATAACGTTAAATTAAAAAAAAAGGCACTCGTTTTTTTAGATAACCATGCGTATTATTATATTTTTTTCTGATTGATAAAAGTCTGTGTTCTTAATTTTGTTGAAGAACGTATTTTTAAAAATTATTTAGTAATTTCTGGGTTTTTTCTTTCTGCACCTCTCATTTTTCGACATGCATCTCTCTTCAATTGAGTAAAATGATTGTATTGTTTTAATGAGTTTTACGTCTTCTTCTCTCTTCTCCCTTTTTCCTTCCTTGTTTTGCTACGTTATGCTGCTTCATGTATGTTTGTTTTTAGTTTACATCTCCCTTGTTGCATTACACCATCGTTGTTATTTTGTTATTATTATTGTCATTATGAAGAATGTTGTAAACGAGGAAGAAGAAAGAAAATACATTACGAAGAAAGTTTGTTCTGAAAAACTCTTTGTAGAACAAATTTCCTGTGTTTTAGAAAACTTATTTTGAAAAACTCATTTCTTAAACTGCATTCTGAAAGATATTATATATGTTTCAAAAAGTTAATTCTTGAAATCATGTTTCAAAAAACTTATTTATTTATTTGAAAAAATCATTTTAAAAATATTATTCTAGAATTTATGTTTAGAGATTTCTGTTCCAGAAAATTTGTTCTAAAGTTTAAGGAAATATCATTTAGGAATTATGGGAAGTGTATTCTACAAATTTTTGAAATGAGTAATTTGGAAGTCACTTTGAAAAAGATGAAAATGGTCATTTTCAAAATTGTGAGGTGGGAAGAAAAATGGGGTGCGGGAAGAAAAAGATAGGTTTCTCTTCATTCTTATGTAAATCTCATAAACATAAATTTCTTATTTTGTCCTTTTTGAATTGTAGAATTAGGAAGTTGAAAAATATTTTTTAAACCACGGTATTTGGAAGTTAAACATAATTTTTGGATTGTACAATTTTTGTTGAAAAATAAGTGAGTAGTGGTTGAGGTAGTACTTGATACTGGTGTCTCCTTTGTTCAGAAGTCGTAACGGTACTTAGAAGAAGCTCGATGTTTTCGTTGATGAGTAATATTAAAGAAGATATATAAAATGAAGAAAGTTATTTTAGATTGTAAAATCGAAAGGCCGAAAACAACTTTTAGATTATATAATCTAAAATGGGTAAGCCGAAATGTTTGTGTTTATGGTGATGCAGTAAAAATGAATGGAGGTACAATAAGAACTTGCCTTAGGTGGGCCAATTTTTACCCGTTATTGGATTGGGCCTTAAAAACGATTGTTCGGTTCGTCTATCATTCCAGCTCTGCAGGGGTTTAGAAAAGGTTTGCGACGAAAGGCCAAGGGTTTTGCTGTTTTAGGTTTAAGTTCAAACCCCAGTTTGGTTCGCTTGTGGCATTAGGGTTTTTTCTGAGATTTGGTTGAAGAGTTATCTCGACTATCGCCATGGATCTTTCCGACCTTAACTCAGCTGAAATGCAGAAATTCTACTCTGTAAGTTTAATTCTTCAAACCTCTTGTTAGTATACTGTGATTTTACGGTTTTTTGTTTTTTATTTCTATGAAAATAAACATATCCTCGCCGATTTAAGCAAATATTCGTTGATAGCAGTACACACACATATTGGTTCTTTTACTTGTTAATTATGAATTACGCGAAGGTTGATTCTGTTATTTTAGCTATAAAATTCATCTGAATTAGGTTTTACGATATGTGATGATGTTATGGCAGTGCTATTTAATAATTCGTTAGTTTTTAGAATTTGAGGAAGATTAGGTGTGTCGATTTTTTCCTTTTTGACTGAGTTTTGGGTAAGTTATGCTTGACTTTACTTTCAGTTGCTTAAATCTTAACAATAATCATATTCTGCGAATACAGTCTAAACAAATTGGAAGACGGATGAGAAAAACTGCATTTATAGGCTACACATATCTGTTTGTGTTCTTATCTGTGTTCAATTATATTTTAGCGATTGTTGTATGTATACCTGACAGTGAGGAAAGTTGTGAATCGAGTAAGGGTGGAACTAATCAGTAGATACACTGTCACAAATAAACCAGAGATGTGACTAAAATACAACCAATACACTATCTGTTAAGGCATCATGTCTGTGAAATATAAAAAATAAAGTTATATTATAAGACTGATATGCAAAATAATTTTAGTTTGTAAATTAAGTAGTTTAAGTGTGTAACCTTGCTGTTACTGTTTCTGTTTCAAGCCATATTCTGAGATGGTTCTTGTACTTCTATGATTCCTTTTGTATGCTGTTATTGTAAGGATCATGATACCATTAACATTCTCCAAGTAGGCCATCCCAGTATTTTATTTTTTTTTATATATCTGTTTTCAGTGTCAGAATAAGTACAAGTTTTGCCGATGCAATTCATTAAAGTAGTGTACCCTTAACTATCCCTCTCAATTCAGGAAGAACAACAAAGAGCCATGGTTAATGAAATGGTGGCAAAGCTAACGAGTGAATGCTGGGACAAATGCATCACAGGTACACCTGGGAATAAATTCAGCTCCAGTGAATCTAATTGTCTTTCAAACTGTGCACACCGTTACTTGGAGATGAGCATGCTTATCATGAAAAGGTTTCAGAGTATGCAGTGAGGATCTAGTGTTATCATCGTGAAATTTCTCTTTTGCATGATCATCAATATTGGAATCTTATTATCTGGCAGCTAAATTTCTTTGGATCAATTTATATTTGTTGTGACTGTTGTGTCCAAATATTTAGTTTACATTTTGGCTTTCCTGAAATTTATAGAGGGAAAAAAACTCGGCCTATTTGTGAATTACATGTAGCTTGCGTGACTGAAATTATAAGCGATTTGCAAATTCAAATTCTCAGTCAGGCAAGTAAACACAGATAATCATGTATGAAAAATGATGTTATTTGGTAATGTCCAATTTCCCAGTCACACCTTTAAAATAAGGGTTTGCATACAGTCTATAGTCATCTTACCGGGGTCTCACTGGAGGCATCCCCTCGAAAATTTTAATGTTTATGTGAATATCTATTTTTTTTTTAATTATGTTTTCCTTTTATTAAAATAATGTATCTGTTTGGACAAATACCTTAATAGATCGGATTTACAATCGTAGCGTCCAATCCTTTATCCATCCCTGCAGAGCCACTCTCACAACGGTCACGAGGGACAAATCAGATTTCAGATTTGTCACAATGAGGTTAAAGTTTTTAGTTTGTGCATTTCTCATCCTACAATATGGGTCACTCCCACACAGATCAAGCTCAGCCCGATCATATGGCTTCAAAGCCTTCTTCCCACTTTGTTTTCGCTTAACCCATTCTCATGAATTTAGGTATCAATGTAGACTGTGTCATCCTCCACCTCCATAGCTTCTTATATTTCCAAAAGACCCTTAGAAAAGACTTAAGTGTCCTTTGGTGAGTGGGAGTGGCCTAGTTGAACTTATATCCTGGATTCGGAAAATTACGGGATTACAAATTTCGAAACTTGTTTTAATTAGAAATTATAGTTCCGGATTAGCCTGAAACATTGTATTTTGAAATAAGCTAATATGGAAGTAATAAACTAATCTGGAAATTAAAATAAAACACATGTTAGATCGTATAATTTAGAAAGTACTGTCGTATCCGAAAATAACTTTTGAAATCTGAAAATAGCTTTAAGAATTCAAAAATAATTTTCTGGATTAATTTCAGTAATCTGCAAAATATTTCCAGATTGCGTCGAAAGTTATATTTAGATTTTAAAAATTATTTTTAGATTTTGGAAGTCTTTTCTAAATTCAGAAATAGCTTCTGAATGGTATAATCAAAACGTTTTTTTTTTTTTTTTTTACTAAATCACTTTCGAAAGTATAAAGTGAAATGACCGAAAATATTAAGATCGTTTTATATATTTATATTTATTTTAGGATATTTCAGTCTTTTTATGTTAAAAATATGCTGAAGAAACTATGGAGGTGGTGGAAGAAGCAGTCATATGTATTTGAACTCACCCATACATCATGTAGATAACATCTAATAACCGTAATAAACTACATAATGTATAAATATAACATATATTGTAAATTCTCATTCTCTTTGAAAAAATAATCCCTCATATATTAATATGAAAATATAAAGTTGTAATTTTTTATATCCAAATAATAAAATACATTGTGGAATTAAATTTTAGTAACAACTACTATAAGTGTGCTTTTAATTTAACCATAAAAATATAAAGTTATTTTAAAGCTACTTTACATGCACTTTTAATCCGATTTTTTAATATTTTAAAATCACTTTTGATGTATTCCTAATTTGCTTATTTTAAAAATAACAAAAAAAGTTATTTTGACCATTTTAGATGTATTTCTAATTTGGTTATTTTTTATTTATTTTAAACAACCTTATATGTACTACTAATTTGGTTGTTTTTATTTTTAATGTTTTAAGTTACTTTAGATGCACTTTTAATCTGGTTATTTTAAAATTATTTGGAATCACTTTGGATGTACTTCTAATCTTGGCATTAAAAAAAATGCATTTAAAATCTTGCTACCCACAAATACTTTTTTACAAAAGAACCGTGCAACTGTGATTCTCCATTAGAGTGGGACAAATGTAGGAACATGACATCATTTCTATTGAGCCAAAATAATAAAAATTAATATTATTTTTATAATAATATTTAAATTTTATAAGAAAAAAGACTATACTAAATAAATGGTAAAGCATCATTTCACTCGTTTTAAGGATAAAATAAATATTTTTAGGTAAGGAAAATTTTGACATTTAATAGAGATACTAATTTAAAATAAATTTAATGTTTTTGTAAGACGGGTTAGTTCTAATAATTGTGGAGTCTTCGAAGCTCAAGTCAGTGATGGTCCGAGCAATAGTGAGTAAATAGGATCAGAGTAACATTACCTTATGTCTTGGAATCATCTTTCTATTTATAGGTTTTCTCATGGGTTTTAGGTGTCTAGGTCAGAGACTCAATTTATTAAGGATCCTCATTTGTGATTCTTCAGATATCCCAAGTGACGAGTGACTATGTATTTTCTGTTAATGACACGTTAGAGTAAAAATCTTTAAAGCCCACTGAGATGCAAATATCTTAATCGATTTGTGAAGAGACGCGTTAGATTACTTAGATTATTTCATAATACAAATATAGTTTAAGCATGATTGGTACGATGGTCCTATAGTACACTTAGTAAAGTGGTTTCTTATATTATTATTATTTTTTATTTCAAAGGTTTTTTTGCCATGTTATTTTTATACATTAATGACGAATCCATTCTTTTGTTGTAAAAAGTTATTTTTGTCGTCCTATTAACCTCAATTACGACAATTTATATTTTAAATTATAGAAAATTTATATGATGTAATTTAAATTAGATAGTCTTATCTGATTTCTATTGATATCTTATTGCTTCACAGGAGCCTTATCTTAGATGAGGAGTCTGTAATGGTTCCTCAAATGCAATCATGATATGTTTTACCTTATGAAACACTGGGTTAAATTGTAGCTCATGGTACCAGTCAATTAGGAAATTAGTGAACAGAAATTGGTATTTACTCTTTTGTTCGTTCTCTTTTTGGTGAAAGGGATGAAAGGTCCTGATTTTGCTAGTTATTACTCATAAAACTTCTCTCTTTCCTGTGCAAATGAATTTAATTGAATTTGGAGAATCATTGAAAGGATGCAGTTTGAAGAGAGGTAAATTCAAGGGTACCCATGAATGAAAATTCTGAAACTATTGTACAATTATGATTGACTTCAATAATGTTGTATGGCTAAGGCAATTTGCCTCCGGTTGGTTAACTTTTGTTGGAAATAAACTATACCACAACTACGAGGGAGGCCAAGCGTCTGTGTCCAATATGTTGTTTGGAAGAATGGGCTGTTGATTATGTCATTGGATTGTTTGTTAAGGGTGCTAAAACGTGGAAGCACTTCTGGAGGGAGGCGAAGAAAAATTTCGAAGAGGGCATCATTGCACAGTTCCACGGATGCAGAGGTACATGGACAAGATGTTTGGTAGAAGGATTGCATGAATTTCACAATCCATTTCCAGCATTTGGATAATGGCATTTTCCTCTGTTATTGTATTGGTCAATTGGAGGATTCTCTGCTATAACTAGAAAAATCTTGGACCTGAATCTGAATATTGTCCAAAAGAGGGCTATGACTTTCATATGTGATACGTTTGGTAGGGAGAGTAATACGGCATGCCTTTCATAATTTGTTATAGTGTCATAATTTGTTAGCTGTGTCTATGAACATGTTGTCGTATTAAGGTCACAATGAGCTACAATCTCCACCAATAATCTTCCTCAACTTTTGGCATTAACACATTAACACCAAAGAATCCAATAATTAACAAGGTTCAATTACATCTCTGATATAACCAAAACACAAGCATTACCTTCCATTTTCCAAACTAAAATTCTTGAGTTAAAATATACATTTTGAAATTTTCTGACATTAATATTATGGAGCCATTTCTGTTGAGTTGCTATTAGGCTCACTACCACTAACACTGGTGATCCTGTCTTAAACTTCCGGAATCATGTCCTATTCCTTTGCTGCTGCTTTCCCATAACGAGTGCCTTGGAAATGAAGCAACTTCTCTCTGACCCCCTTCAGTGTTGAAACATCCTGCTCAAATCCATGGACATATCACCTATTCCATTACCCTTGCAAATTTCCTCATCATTGGTAAACTCATCTGCATAATCGCTTTCCTCCTCCTTCACTTCCTTCTCCTCAAATTCATTGTACTCTGGGGTTCCTACTTCAATGTCTCCTTCTCATCCTATGGTTCAGGGATACAACAGCCCTTCTTCCGGATGAATCTGATGGTTCCTTTGGAATTGGAATATTAGTCCTGAACTAGTTGTTGGATTGAGGAATGCTTGAGCAAAATATTTCTCTGAAGTTCTCAGCTACTCCTTTGTCATAAGGGTTGGCTTGCTGGTCATACCGGTACCTAAAATTTTCATAAGTAGACTGCACAGAAAGAGAATAGTCATTAGTGTTTCATAGATAAAATATGCATACCATCAAGGTTTCCAAAGGTAGAATACAAAGGGTGATCAATATTCAGAAACACCCAGAAAAAAGAAAGTAAAAAGTCACATTTAAGGTCAGGGAGTTGAGTTAAATGGTGTCTAAACCTGGTTTTTGCTAATTAGATATGTGTGGAAAACAGTGAGGCCACCAACAAACCAGACAGAAATGAAGGAGTATATTATTAGTGCAATGGAGGCAGGAGCTTTGATCATTGCTTTCCAAATTGATATCTCTTCAGAGTCCATGATCCTCTTAATGTAGACCCAACAAAAGCCATGGATGTATAAACAAAGAAGGTTGCAGAGAAAACAAACATGTAGTAGAACCTGTAATTTCGCTGCCGCCATATACGTAAAAGCAAAGAAGCAACAAAAAAATCCGGGCTTAGCAACTCCATGATCATATCTACTATAATTGTGTATTCTATTAGCCAGGAAGAATATTTTATGCAGAAGTTGTTAAGTAAAACATAACACAGAAGAAACAATGAACATTATAAGGAAAGAAAGTTCTTTTATGCAGAAGTTGTAAACTAAAACAAAGCATAGGGACAATGAACATTAAAAGGAAAACACACCGATTTTTCTTCTGAATCATAGAATGATGATAGAAAAAGACACAGATGGAGGTTTTTGACTACCACCAATTTGAAATTTGGATATGTAAACATTAGTCCATTACCAAGCCAATGCAGTGACCCACCCATGGGCAGTGACGATCAAATCGTTCAACACAGTTATCACATACTGAACAATGAGAACAGCGGGGAGGCCTATAGAGCATACAGGTATCACAGTATTTTATCTTCACTAATACTCCATTGACCATTACTTCCTTTGATCGTGGCAAGTGTAGCTGTGGGGTTTGTCCATTGTTGAAATTACCACTCTCATCAGATTCATCCAGAATTGGAGGATAAACATTGCGGGGCACTATGCCTGGATCTCTTCCTGAGGTCAGTAGAAGGGTGATCAGAACCTGGGAATGCGTTCAGATTACAATATTTGTATTCAAAATATAATCTACGTCTAAATGATAAGCATTGAACTAGATTACAATAATGTGTGTATAACCAATACGTATTGCTTAATTATTTTTTATCACCATCACAAATTTGTTTTCATGTCATAAAAGTTTTATATTTTCACTTCATGCTGATAAAGAATCCAATCTAAGTTGCATGTTTTTAGTAAGGTTTCATTACTCATTTAGTTTGTATATTTATGCAGCTGAACTATTTTACTCCTTATATCTTGAAATTCTTAATTTAATTTCTATACTTAGGCTTTCTAATCTATTTCAGTTTTTATGTATACACCTCTTTTTCAACTCATTTTAGTTTTTATATACACTCTCTTTTAACTCGCTTTTAGTTTCTACACATGCACTTTTCAATTTCAGTTCTAAGATAGATTAAAAAGTGAAGTGTATTAAACTATAATACAGCAGAACTTAACACGTTTTGCTTCACTTCAAATTGGTTCTATACCTCCTTACCCTGACATAAATATCAAATTCTGTCAACAATTAGTATTGGTGTGACAAGCCAGCAGTATGATTTTTAAAAGATTATAAAAATTTAGGAATCATAGCATCATTCAGATATAATGCTTATAGAAGTTAGAAGATGCAATCTGTCAGTGTCAGAAATTTAGTTTTGGCCGTCATAACAACTAGATAAATAACACTGCACTTGAAATATAAAACATAAGGGCTTTCAAAGTTTCAAACTATGATTCTGCACAGGCCATGCATGTAACGACTCCACCGCTACACAAAATAGTTCTGAGCATATTAAACAAATCACGGCTACAGAATGAAAGGACTTACAAACATTGTGTGAAAAACAGTAAAAAATAAATATTTCTCATCAGGTCCAAATATAAGCCTCCCTCCAAGACAAAATTCCTGGAAAAAGTACAACAGTCACACATAATTCAAGGTACAAATAGTAACAGATAATTGCATTGAAAACAAACATCAGAAAGCTTAATCTGTGTAATTGTATAAAATAGACAAGTTAACATCAAAAGGTAACTATCTAAATTATCAACACTCCAAGGGAAACATGACAATCAACAATAAGCATACCCTTTAGTTTATTACTAAAACATGGTCTAATAGAATGAAAAATCTAGAGACTATCAATCAATTCAGAATTAAATTAGTACACAGGAAGAAGAAACTTGGGAAGGGTAATTGAGCTTAAAAGTGGTGGTGGAACAGAACAGTGATGGATAATATTATGTTAGAACTTACGTTATTGCCTTTCCAAGCACGGTAAGTTCTGACCAGAGAAGTATCTCCGGCAGTGCCACCGCCGGAGTTGGCCGTCGTCGGTGGGTGCAGTGCAAACATTAGTTGTGAATGAATGAATTATGGATGAATAATGAGAATTATTATTATTACCATGTTAATTGACGGAAAGGTCAAACTGTGTGTTATGTGTATTTCGAAAAAAATGATTTATGGCAAAAAGAAGAGTGGTGTTGAAGTTGGGTAGGTTAATTAGTTGACTTTTATTGAAATAATAATAATAATTATAATAATAATAATAATAAAACACCACTCATTTCAAACAATTATTACCATTTTTTTAAATTTATTATTACGGGTTATTCAAGTTGTTAAGAATGGTTTGATCGTGGTTTAATAAAAAAACTGTGATTGAGTAATAATGTAATAATATTAAAGAACTATAGTGTCACAACTTTATGACATTAAATACTGAAAACAAAATCTTGTTTATAAACAAATGTTTAAATTAAATAGTTGCTTTAAGTTTCAACAAAAATCATGCTACTCAGGATGGTAATAAACTTATATTCAGAATATAAAAGAAGATAAAAACTATTTTAAGTTTACTTTTTAAATAATATCCCATTAAATACCTTTTTGCTGTAATTTATTCTTTTATCATTTTTAATTTACATTCATGTAACTTTCATCATTAGAACTTCTAACTAAATATAACTTTCATTATTACATTCAAACTATCTTAATGTACCTTCATAAATCTTTAAAACTATTACTTATTCATTCACATTCCTAAATACTTCATGCATTCCTTGGAGATTAGTTACTTGTTAACTTTGTTAGTCCTTTTGTTAATCTTTTGACCTTTGGAAATCCATGAACTATTATAAATAGAACTTCAACATTTTGTACAAGTCATGAATTGAATAAAAGTATCTTTGAAGGTGTTTATTGAAAGTTGAGTTTCTTCTTTCTCTTGTTTGAGTTCTTATCTTGAGAAACTTTCTCAAGTGATGGATCCTCTAGCACTTATCCTTGAAATTCTTTCCATGGGTGGCGTGTTATACTTTTCATATTCTTTCTTATTCAATTTTTATTTCGTGTTATATTGATAGTTACTTGTTCTATTATTTTTCTACATTATCACATCAAATGTTTGTTGATGTTTATGTATTTGATGAAGTCAACTCAAATCAAGACAAAGAAAACTTGAAGATGTCTTAGATTGTGTGTGTATGTTGTCTAAATCATGTGCATGCATCATATATCTTTGGTATGAGCTCTAAAAATCCTTAATGTTCTCAAAATATAAAATTGAATGTGAACTAAACTTCTTTAAGTCAAAATATGTTAATAAAGTTTTCAACAGATTGTTTTAAATAAACAATAACCAAAAATCTTGTTAGCAAGAAATAAATCGATTTAAATATGTTTTTCAATTGATTATTTTTATAACACTGTAACAAATTTTAAAACTATTTTGAAATCTTATATAAAGGATTTTCGGAAACATATTTTAAAAAAAAACAGTGAGACAAATTAATAAACTTTGATAACAGAAAGCGTGAACAATAGTGTTTGGTTACCAAAGAATTTTTTATTCAAGAAGAACCAAGAAAGAGATTCTTGGAGCTCATCCTTGATTGTGATTGTACTACAATGGTTTATTCTTGTTGAGCATTTTGGGAAGTCACTGCAATTCATTCTTCTCTACTAGTTTTGAGTTATAGTTGTAGTGGTGTGTTTTGTATTCGATTTTTTAATTGATTGAAAGTGTTTTTGGGACTACAAGGGAATAGGGTTTATTCTTGTAGGTGTGTAGAAGGATCCTGCATTGTTCCAATGTGGTTTCAAAAGGGTGCAGTAGGGTTCTACACTATGGTTGTGAAATCTTGTAGAATGCAAGTTTGTTGAATTGTTGTAATGTGTAAACAATTGTGTTTTTAGTAGAATTTCTTTGTTTGTTGACAAAGAGACTGGATGTAAATCTTGAGAAAGAGTGAACCAATATAAATGTTGGTGTTCTTGCTCTTTCTTTATTCTATTCTTGATTCACAAATCAATTCTGCTTAATATTTTGTAACTGTATAATTTTTAGTTGATTGATTTTGAGATTCAATTGATTGCTTATTTGTTCCTTACTCACTGGATTTATTGATTAAATCTATTCTGAATTGAATCTAGTTTTTCTGTTATTTGATTGATTGTTTATTTTTATTGTTGATTTTTAACCTAAACCCAACAATAAGAAATTTAGCTCCTCATAAGCATGAGAAAACCAAACATTACAAGAAGAATGATGGAATAAGAAGATTACTCCAAACAAAGCCTAAAGATTCCTTTAAAAGTCAATTTTGTTCTTTGTTCTAGCCAAAGATGTCTAACCCTAATCTCAAAAGTCTATTAAATAAAATATGAAAATCGACACTCACACCCAACACAACATTCTGTGTCGGACACCTACTGAATTTTGTTACTATTCTATTACTGGCCCAATCGACGTTGGGCCCATGTTTCTATGTTGGGTGCCACCGCCGCTTCTTTGCTTCTTGGGTTTCTCCAAATTGAGTTTACGTGATTGACTTAGGCTTGAGTTTATTTGTTTTTATTTTCACTTCTTAAAGGCTTCAATCCTAATTCTTCTCATCCAATATTTTTCTGATAAATTTCAACAAAAAGAAATTGAATTAATATCAAATTCTTCTCTTGACTCTCACAATCAATTATTAATAAAAACTACTTAAAATTGAGAATTTAACAAGTTTTAAAGTGTATAAAAAGTTTATTTTTGTTCTAAAAAATGTATCAATAACATCATATAAAATTACTCTATTGAGAGTAAAAATGTATCAATAACATCATATAAAATTATTCTATTGAGAGTAAAAATGTATCAATAACATCATATAACATCATTAAGAATGATCATTATTTTAATTTTTTTTATAAAAAACTTACAAAAGCTTCACTTTGAGGAGTCATTGCATTGCACAAAAAAGTGGCAACTAAGTGAACAAAAATATGCCCTTCATTATTCTTGTAAAAATTATGTGAAAAATAAAAATAAAGGACATTCTTTCTTCAATCTTCTACGTTTTGCCATAAATCTCATTCAATTTCTATTTTCTGTCTTGTACATACGAATATTTGTTCCTAGTGGAAAACAATAAAGTGAATAAATGAAGTCTGCAATAACTGAACATCATGCAAGATTTGAGGACATATCTTTTTCAGGAGGGATGACTTGATGGAAATCCATCTCCAAGACTACAGACAAAATGAAGAGATCATTGAGTTAGAGCCTTGATCAGAAGCTTATTAGGAGTTTGGGCCTAATTGAGCTTGTTTGGGCCTCCAAACAAACTTTTGGGCCCAAGTTCAAAATTGGAAAAGTTAACTTTAGAGATTTTAGAGCTTCAAGATTACAATATCTCTACTTGTAAAAATTGTATAAAGTAGTGTGTATAATTTTTTATGGGCCATGTAGTGTAGGAAATTAATTTTGGACCTTGTATTTGGACCAAGGGTTGGGCGTTGTATTTAGGCTAAACCTTAACCCTAAGAGAGAGAAAGATAGTGCTTAGGGTAAAAACCCTAACTTGCCATGCAAGCTAGGCTTAGAGCTAGATGACACACTCCAAGCATGCTTCCCACGTGCCTTATAGCACTCTCCTAATGGAGAGGATTCTCCTCATTCATAACATGACACTTTCCATCACTTTATTTGAGAGTTTTTTTTAGAAGCTTGTGTTGGAAGTTAGGGTTAGGGTTGAGTTACGGTTTGGAGTCAACTAGCCTATAAAAAGGTGATGCATGTACTCAAAAATTTAATTTAGAATAAGTAATGAAATGGTGGCCAATTTTGCCTCTTCAAACTTGTTCATGAACTCTCTTTAGAGTAGTCTCCTCAAGACTCTTTGATACATGCAAGGATGGAGCACTTGAGGAACTAGAGAAAGAGAAGACATGAATAATAAATAAAGGAAGTATGACAAATATAGAGGGAGCATGAAGAAATAAAAAAAGAGAATAAGTAGAGCTGGTGGAAATGGAAGAATGTGAAAGAATGTAAGAAGATAAGAAAAATAACTTGAAAGAGAGAAATATTTTAACTTTTGGAACTCTCTACCAATCAAATTGAAGCACAAGGATGACCACATCATCAAAATGCATCATTACACCTTTTAACTAAATGCAACTACCGTCATTACATCCAAACTACTCCATGCACCTTCATGAATTTTCAAAATCGCAACTTGCTCGTTCATGCACTTTCGTAACTATTTCATGCACTTCTAAGGAATTAGTTACTTTTAATCCTAGTTAACTTTGTTAATCTTTTGACCTTTGGATGTCCATGAACATAGGAATCCAACCTTTTTGTAGAAAACATGAAATAAAGTATAGAGTGAATGAAAGTACCTTTGAAATGTTTTCTTGAAAGTTGATTTTTTCCTTTCTCTTGTTTGAGTTTTTATATTGAGAAACTTTCTCAAGTGATGGCTCATCTAGCATTTATCTCTTGAATTCTTTCCACAGGTAGCCTATCCTTCCTTTCATTCATTATTTATCTTTTAAATTTACATTTCAATGTGCAAATCGTTCCTATTTGAGTTTCATTTTTTACAAAATATATAATTACTATTTAAATAAAGATATAACAACCTCACTTTCAACTATATTACAGTACACTCTATTCACTTGCTGAGACAACACAACATAATTCTAATAATGTGATCCTCAATATACTTTCTAAAAAATTACTTTAATTTGCTTTGCATATATTTATGTATTCTTATAAAAGGTTGAGTTATATAAAGATAAAATAATTGTAATACAAACGACAAATATTATCATTTACTTCTTTTATTTTATACGTTGCAAGCATAGATAAATTCTTTTTATGTAGGATATATATAATTGTTTACTTACTTTGTTAGATTCTTATATATCGTAAGTATAAGTGTATTGGAAACTGTTAAAATGTTCAACTCTATTTTAGTATTCATTATGTGTCTTACCATATATGATTATATATATATATATATATATATATATATATATATATATATATATATATATATATATATATATATATATATAT
>Ga0209489_101464_pt1 | contig 48494 bp, 40 predicted proteins | sample SiratrowhiteBW_FD_187527 | JGI IMG/M metagenome (GOLD analysis project Ga0209489, IMG submission 187527) | Root nodule microbial communities of legume samples collected from California, USA - Siratro white BW (SPAdes) (version 2) | ecosystem: Host-associated > Plants > Roots > Nodule | place... | reverse complement strand
AAAAAAAATAATAGAAACCCAGATAAGTGGTTAGCTCAGTTCACATAAGTGGTTCGCTGTGTGTAATTCAGATAAGTGTAATTTTGGAACACATACGTAATCAGTCCATGGCTTTTTAATCAGTCCAACAAGACTGCAGCAACAACTAGATGGTACTATTGACCGTGAAGATCACCACCCAAAATAAATATTTCTTTAGGAATCCTAAGTGTATCGTTGAGTATGACATCCGAGAACCCACAAGCACCAAAACCTACTTAACAGAGTGAGTTTTTTGGTTTCTAAAGAAACAAGTTGGCATGAATACCTCACTTCGTCAAATAGTAACACTACAAAATACCTGCTGAAGTCTGGTTGGACCGATTTTGTAAAGGACAATAATTTAAAAGCAGGAAATGTATGTGTATTTGAGAAAATTAAGAAGAAAGGAATTGCGATTTAGAGATGTTATTTTCATATCTGCCCTATATGACAGAAAAATAACAAGGTTAAAACCAAAACCATGCCTTTTTAATTTTTTCAAACACCAATACATTTCCAGCTTTCAAGTCACAGTCTTTGCAAAATCAGTCTAACAAGACTGCAGCAGCAACTGTATGGTACTATTGACCAAGAGGATTACAACCCAACATAAATATTTCTTTAGGAATCCTAAGTTTATCACTAAAGCATGACATCCGAGAACCCACAAGCAGCTAAATGGTTAGCTCAGCTCACCTAAGTGGTTCGTTGTGTGTAATTTTGGAACACACAGATTTGTTTGAGGGGTGAAAGCACTAAGTGGTTAGCTCAGTTCACCTAAGTGGTTCGCTGTGTGTAGTTTTGGAACACACAGATTTGTTTGAGGGGTGGAATGTCTAAGTGGTTAGCTCAGTTCACATAAGTGGTTTGCTGTGTGTAATTTTGGAACACATAGATTTGTTTGACGAGTGAAAACACTAAGTGGTTACCTCAGTTCAAATAAGTGGTTCGCTGTGTGTAGTTTTGGAACACACAGATTTGTTTGAGGGGTGAAAGCACTAAGTGGTTACCTCAGTTCAAATAAGTGGTTCGCTGTGTGTAATTCAGATAAGTGTAATTTTGGAACACACGTAATCAGTACATGGCTTTTTAATCAGTCCAACAAGACTGCAGCAGCAACTGGATGGTACTATTGACCGTGAAGTTCACCACCCAACATAAATATTTCTTTAAGAATCCTAAGTGTATCACTGAGTATGACATCCGAGAACCCACAAGCACCAAAACCTACTTAACAGAGTTAGTATTTTGATTTCTAAAGAAACAAGTTGGAATCAATACCTCACTTCGTCAAATAGTAACACTACAAAATACCTACTGAAGTCTGGTTGGACTGATTTTGTAAAGGACAATAACTTAAAAGCAGGAAATGTATGTGTATTTGAGAAAATTAAGAAGACAGGAATTGCGATTTAGAGATGTTATTTTCATATCTGTCCTATATGACAGAAAAATAACAAGGTTAAAACCAAAACCATGCCTTTTTAATTTTTTCAAACACACATACATTTCCTGCTTTCAAGTCACAGTCTTTGCAAAATCAGTCCAATAAGACTGGAGCAGCAACTGTATGGTACTATTGACCGTGAAGATCACCACCCAAAATAAATATTTCTTTAGGAATCCTAAGTGTATCACTAAGTATGACATCCGAGAACCCACAAGAAGCCAAGTGGTTAGCTCACTTCACCTAAGTGGTTCGCTGTGTGTAGTTTTGGAACACACAGATTTGTTTGAGGGGTGGAATGTCTAAGTGGTTAGCTCAGTTCAAATAAGTGGTTCGTTGTGTGTAGTTTTGGAACACACAGATTTGTCTCAAGGGTGGAATGTCTAAGTGGTTATCTCAATTGAAATAAGTGGTTCGCTGTGTGTAATTTTGAAACACACAGATTTGTTTGAGGGGTGAAAGCACTAAGTGGTTACCTTAGTTCAGATAAGTGGTTCGCTGTGTGTAATTTTGCAACACACACATTTTTTTGAGGGGTGAAAGCACTGAGTGGTTACCTCAGCTCAGATAAGTGGTTCGCTGTGTCTAGTTTTGGAACACACAGATTTGTTTGAGGGGTGAAAACACTAAGTGGTTACCTCAGTTCAGATAAGTGGTTCGCTATGTGTAGTTTTGGAACACACAGATTTGTTTGAGGGGTGAAAATACTATGTCGTTACCTCAGTTCAGGTAAGTGGTTCGCTGTGTGTAGTTTTGGAACACAGATTTGTTTGAGGGGTGAAAACACTGAGTGGTTACCTCAGTTCACCTAAGTGGTTCGCTGTGTGTAGTTTTGGAACACACAGATTTCTTTGAGGGGTGAAAACACTAAGCGGTTACCTCAGTTCAGATAAGTGGTTCGTTGTGTCTAGTTTTGGAACAGACAGATTTGTTTGAGGGGTGAAAACACTAAGTGGTTACCTCAGTTCAGATAAGTGGTTCGCTGTGTGTAGTTTTGGAACACAGATTTGTTTGAGGGGTGAAAACACTAAGTGGTTACCTCAGTTCACCTAAATGGTTCGCTGTGTCTAGTTTTGGAACACACAGATTTGTTTGAGGGGTGAAAACACTAAGTGGTTACCCCAGTTCAGATAAGTGGTTCGCTGTGTGTAGTTTTGAAACACAAATTTGTTTGAGTGGTGAAAACACTAAGTGGTTACCTCAGTTCAGATAAGTGGTTCGCTGTGTGTAATTTTGGAACACACAGATTTGTTTGAGGGGTGTAAGCATTAAGTGGTTACCTCAGTTCAGATAAGTGGTTCGCTGTGTGCAATTTTTAAACACACACATTTATTTGAGGGGTGAAAGCACTAAGTGGTTACCTGAGTTCAGATAAGTGGTTAGCTGTGTGTAGTTTTGGAACACAGATTTGTTTGATGGGTGAAAGCACTAAGTGGTTAGCTCAGTTCACCTAAGTGGTTCGCTGTGTGTAGTTTTGGAACACACAGATTTGTTTGAGGGGTAGAATGTCTAAGTGGTTAGCTTAGTTCACATAAGTGGTTCACTGTGTGTAATTTTGGAACACACAGATTTGTTTGAGGGGTGAAAGCATTAAGTAGTTACCGTTGTTTAGATAAGTGGTTCGCTGTATGTAATTTTGGAACACACAGATATGTTTGAGGGGTGGAATGTCTAAGTGGTTAGCTCAGTTCAGATAAGTGGTTCGTTGTGTGTAATTTTGGAACACACACATTTGTTTGTGTGGTGAAAGCACTAAGTGGTTAGCTCAGTTCAAATAAGTGGTTCGCTGTGTGTACTTTTGGAACACACACATGTGTCTCAGGGGTGAAATGTCTAAGTGGTTTGCTCAGTTCAAATAAGTGGTTCGTTATGTGTACTTTTGGAGCACACACATGTGTCTCAGGGGTGGAATGTCTAAGTGGTTCGCTAAGTTCAGCTAAGTGGTTCGCTGTGTGTACTTTTGGAACACACACATTTGTTTGAGTGGTGAAGGCACTAAGTGGTTAGCTCAGTTCAAATAAGTGGTTCGCTGTGTGTACTTTTGGAACATACACATGTGTCTCAGGGGTGGAATGTCTAAGTGGTTCGCTCAGTTCAAATAAGTGGTTCGCTGTGTGTACTTTTGGAACACACACATTTGTTTGAGTGGTGAATGTACTAAGTGGTTAGCTCAGTTCAAATAAGTGGTTCGCTGTGTGTAATTTTGGAACACACACATGTGTCTCAGGGGTGAAATGTCTAAGTGGTTTGCTCAGTTGAAATAAGTGGTTCGCTATGTGTACTTTTGGAACACATACATGTGTGTCAGGGGTGGAATGTCTAAGTCGTTCGCTCAGTTCAAATAAGTGGTTCGCTGTGTGTACTTTTGGAACACACACATTTGTTTGAGTGGTGAAAGCACTAAGTGGTTAGCTCAGTTCAAATAAGTTGTTCGCTGTGTGTACTTTTGGAACACACAAATGTGTCTCAGAGGTGAAATGTCTAAGTGGTTCGCTCAGTTCAAATAAGTGGTTCGTTGTGTGTACTTTTGGAACACAAACATGTGTCTCAGGGGTGGAATGTCTAAGTGGTTCGCTCAGTTCAAATAAGTGGTTCGCTGTGTGTAATTTTGGAACACAGATTTGTTTGAGGGGTGAAAGCACTAAGTGGTTACCTCAGTTCAGATAAGTGATTCGTTGTGTGTAATTTTGGAACACACAGATTTGTTTGAGGGGTGAAAACACTAAGTGGTTACCTCAGTTCAGATAAGTGGTTCGCTGTGTGTAGTTTTGGAACACAGATTTGTTTGAGGGGTGAAAGCACTAAGTGGTTAGCTCAGTTCACCTAAGTGGTTCGCTGTGTCTAGTTTTGGAACATACACGATGTGAACAAACCCATGACCATAAACGAATCAAACGTCGACACCATCAACCCAGAACACATCAAGAAACAATTTTTTTCACGTACAGGCATAACCAGAAAGCAAGATCAAACCATTGGAATAAACCCTAAACCGTAAACGAAGCAAACATCGACACCATTAACCCAGAACACATCGACAAACCATTTTTTTTCGCATACAGGCATAACCAGAAAGCAAGATCAATCCATGTGAACAACCCCTAAACTGTAAACGAAGCAAACATCGACACCAGCAACCCAGAACACGGCAAGATCTCAGTTTTTGCATACATGCATAACTAGTAAGCAAAACCAAATCATATGAACAAACCCTAAACCCTAAACGAAGCAAACATCGACACACAGCATGCATGTTTCACACTAAAAAACCTTAGGGTTTAGGGTCAATACCACCAATGCAAATGGTAAAGCTTCAATGGTGGGCAAAAGGAACGCCAATCTTACAAAAGGAAGGCGAATCTTGCAGAAGGAACGTGAATCTTGCAGAAAGAACGCGAATCTAGAAAATCACATCTTGAAATGAATATTTACTATACGAAAAATCTAATCCGGAATATGAAATATGGATTTCACAACAAAAGTATGTATTTCATTTGGATTGGATAATTCATAATGTCTATCAAATATTTTAGATTAAGTGTTCTAAAATAGTTCAAGACATATATATTTTGGAGAGCTTGATCAAGACGGTTTTTAAATAGGTAATCGAAAAGCACTAATCTCATTCTTTCATAATCTTTTATCCAAAAATAATAAAAAAAATTATTCTAAATAGTCCAATTCAAAATGATTAATTTTTTTTAATAAATAGATTTCAAATTGTTTGTTCTTGAAAAGTTCAATTTCAAAACCTAAATGACCCAAAAACCTACTCGTCAACCATTAAAACAAACAAAATCTCCATTAATATTACTCATTCGTAAGTTTTGCACTTATCGAAGACTAAACAACTTTAAACCACTTCCGAAACTCATCAGAATCCTTAAGTTTGTAGCAAGTAAAAAAACACACCCACAAACACCATTTAAATAAAGCGTACATAACTGAATGATCATTTTAAAAGTTGAGACACAGATACTAATTATGGGGTGCATAAAGCAGAAGCCTTACTTAAAGAAGAACAAGGGCCTATATTTGGGCCTTTTGACCACCTAGCTATGAGTTATTCTCCAAGCGAACCTTTTATTTATTTATTTTTTCCTTTCACCACAGGTTACATCACCGACAACTAATGTCAACGGCAAGCTCTACCAGGCAACCGACACTTTTTGTAATACGGAATATCATTTCTTTATAAGTTTTAGAACACCAAATCTTATTCAAAGTATGCTTTATTTGTTTTTTTTATTAGATCAAATAGTACAAGTGTTAGCCCGGCATATTTTTCAAGATTATAAGGGTGCGTTTTGTTAAAGCTTTTGGAATCTCGAATTTGTTTTCGTGAAGAATAAAAACTATTTAAATTACTTTAAGCTTTATACAAATTATGATACGAAATCAAATATTTAGTGAATGGAGTAAAACAGTAAAAGTTTTCTCTTACTACCTATCTTGCTCAAAATGAAAAGGAGAAAATGAAAGGGACAATGAGGTTTAGTAAAATTATTTTAATTTGATTTTAAACTTTAAAGTATTTAGTTGAATATTATTTATTTGAAATTTAAATTTGCGTAAGAAATTAAAAAGAAAAAACGAGGAAGAGCATTTGAGGTGAAATGTGGGTTCAAATCTCATATATTGAGTATAAACTAGTTAAAAAATAATTTACAACATAATATTTAAGATTGAGTTGAATATCATGATATTTTATATAGATTTGTTAATAATTTATTTCATGATAAAATCTATCAAGTGGTGTTCGGGCATCTCTTAAAAAAATAAACCAAGAAGATGAAGTGTATGGCTTCAAAATGAAAAGCTGATTGAAGCTGTCATCGGTTGGTAATACATCATATCCAAATCAAGGTGTTATATTTAATTGAGATTAAAAAAATTACAAATAATTGCATCACAGATAAGACCATCAACCTAACGATTGGTTCCTTAAGAAATTTTTTATGAAAGCTCTATTTGAGCATTGCTTTGATTTTTAAATTATTTAATTTTTATTTCGGGTATTAATACAATATTTTACTACTACGAATAACCTAGCCTTTTATCCCTCTAAAAAATTCTAAAATTCAGTTTTATTTTAAAAAAAAAATCCTTTTTTAGCTAATTAATTTTTGAAATATACCACTTTTGATGATGTTTTGTTAAAAGAAAAAGGTATCAGACATTGGAAGAATTAAAAGTAGTATATTTCACTACTAAATGAACTTAAAATAAAAATAATTGATATAAAAATAAAAACACATTTTACCCTATGATGTTTATAGGCAGATATAACTTTTTTCTTTAAATATGAAAAGTACAGGCAGAGAGATTTTTGTTTACCTTTATACTTTTGCCTATTGTTTAAAATTGATAAAGTATGAGTTGTTTGAGCTCAGATTTTTCAATTTTAAAGCAAAACAAACAAAAAAGATGCAATTTAGTGTTTATTAATATATAGGCATATCAGGATTGAGAAATGAAATGGACCCATTCTAGGCTAATTCAAAAACATGTTCAAATTATTAACATCCCACATATTTGAGATTCGAAGCTTTCATTGGAATTAAACAAACATTCAATTTGTATAATAACTAAGTAATTGTGGTTCCCATCATGTCATGTAATCATTTAGTTGATTCACTAAATCCAGCTTCAAATTAAAAAGTTGGCGTAATCCAATTCTTAACATCTTTCCCTGTCACATTGATATATATATCCCAGTAAAATTACTTATTATTCATTCAGATCTTGCAATTATACATAGCAATTATTTCTTGACAACACCCAAATCTTATAGCCATTCTTTTTATCATAAAATCTCAGCCATTTGTTGCAATACTTCGATGGATGCAGTATGACTATACTACTTTAGTAGGTTATCATTAAAAAATATTAACAAAATGGATACGTTTAATTTTTAAGAATTTTTGAATCATCATCTGATTTCATTATAATATTTATTTACAAGCTAAAGAAGTGTATTACATAAAAAAAGTTAAATATTTTTCACCGAAAAGTTTTAACGATAGCGACGAATATTAACAAGACAGCGGAATTAGATTTTTAAATTACAAACTAATTACCTTATCGTCACTTATCTTGACACTGTCTTTGCTGGGAGTATAATAAGTCATGCTTTAAATTCTTCAGGTATAAATTGGAATGCAGTTGGAAAAAAGACCTTATTACAATATTTTACTCTAACTAAAATGAGTCATCAAATGTTTCATATATTTGTTGGAGTAATTTAATATCAAAGAAAAGTAAAAATAAAATAAAGTAAAATAAAGTGTCGTAGAAAGATCAAGTGTAGAAACATAATATAAGATAATGATATCAACAAGTTAGTGAATTCATATGGCTAAAACAATTCTTCATAGAACTTAAATTTGAAAAAACTTTCTAAATGTACATTGTATGTGACAATCATACAACATATTATATTTTATTTTGTATTAAGATAGATTGTCCTTTCATGAAAGAAAAAAATAGAGTTATGAGACATTGTCACTCAATTTAACGAATAATTTATTGATATATTCACTAAATCTTTAAAATGACCGATAATCAATAACTTATATACTTAAACTTGAAAGGGAACATTATAATCATAGTTCTTCCTAAATCTATGTTCAATATTTAACATGATAAGTGTGTTAGAGATTTTATATCTAATTAAACACATAATAACATTAACATATAACTATATGCAAATTTTTGCAAGGTTGAGTTTTAAATAATACTATAATCCCTCTTATACATCAACTTTGTATTAAGTTATTTTTAGTTTTTAATATTTTTAAATATTTTATTATTTATAGTAATGAATAAATTTAGTTTAAATTACTATAAAACCAAAAATATTTACTAACAAGAAAAATAGTTGATAATGAAACGTATCATATTTAACTATGGTTTATGTTAGTCGAATTATCTTACATACTTAGACTTTTATTAGAACTCATCACCTATTTCATTATTTAATGTAGGAAAATGAAATTAAAGAGCATTTTTACATATTATCCGAAAGGAAGCCTTTGAAAGAGTAAAAAATCTAGATTTAAATGTCTAGAGAAAGTAAAAAACGAACTCTAAGTATTATGCTTCAACTTATTTTGTTATAAAGACGATGCGGAAATGAATTAAAGTAAACATTATCGTGATATGACAATATAACTTAGTGACAATTTTGTTGACTTATGAAATATTTAAATTGTGATATTATATATTAATACAATGACACCGTGATATTATTATTGTATTATTTTTTTATTAACTTGAATATTGCATTATATCGATGTTATTTTCAATATTTTTTACAAATTATAAGGGGATGGAAAAAACGGAATAAAGTTATTCGACGACTAATTAAAAATGAAAAATACATCATGTAAATCTAAGATTTGTAGCTAAATTAATTTAATCAAACATCTGAACTATTTTAATAGATTAAATATAAATATGTTAAAGCTAATTTTACTCAATTATATAATAACGGATCTACATCGAATTAACCAAAGAAGTAGATTAAATATTGCGCGCTCATTCCACATGTGCATAAGTACCATGTGGTCATTTTGATAATGAGTTATACTACTTTATTTCGTACATAAATATTTGATACTTGTTATGAATTTTCTGCACTCACTTAACAAAGCTCAAAATAAGAACCATAATCAAGTGATACAATTGAGGGATTAAACCATGCAGATGCAGTTACAATCTAAGCAAACTACCCAAAATAAAATTCTTGGGGATAGAAAATTCAGTGTTTACAGAGTGAAGAAATGAAGCAAATTTGTACATTTCTGAAGCTTTAGCTTTCCTCTCTCGTTATCCTAACCTCAATTACCGCAGCAAACATTTAGATTTGTACACATAAACTGCTTTTCTTTATTTGCAGGGGAAAGGAACCTTCCACACCAAACCAAAACTCCCTCAGATTACAACATTACACGACCAATGTGTCTGAAACCCTTCTCTTCTCTATGCCTTGCTTTGATTTCTTCTGCACACCTCAGGGTCCTCTCAATGTGGTACCCTCCTCCAATGCTCACTTCCCTCTCTAAATGGCAACAATAGCTCTCAAAAACACTCACATTTACATGCAATTTGAAATCCATCAAGAAAAGGAATTCCAGTTCCAACTTGTTCAGCTCATTAGTTGTTAACCCACCAACTTTTCCAAAGTAGGAGTTTCTATAGTTCCTGCCAAACATTTTTAATTGGATGGTTTAGAAATTGATGCACTATCAGACACTGGAAACACAGACCAAATTGAAATCTTAAAAAAATTGTCCCTTTCCTCAGTTGTTGGCAAGTGATGTCAAGATTAAGATTGACATAAACAACTATTGACAGGTACAATAGTATAATTGAAGCAAGGCTAATTAATTTGATGTGTGTGAACAAATGCAAAGAAAACTTACATGTCTTCAACATACTTGGAGGCCAACATGATTGTTGTAATGAGAAGCCTATGCACATTCCAAGGATTGATTCTGAATCCTGGGTTGTTATGGCAAAACCTATCAATGTAGACATAGGCCACAACATACACCGACGGTATTGCACGAGTGTACCTGAAAATTCTCTCTAGGTACGATTGGATTGTCATGTCTGGAATATCCCTGCAATAAAAGATGTTTGTTCTAATGGCCTTGGATAAAGACCAAGAACCATTCTTCACGATCCTCTCTGTTCTGGCCATGCTCCTCTCAATCAGCGAAGCCAGAACATTTATCACTAATGGGGTGCTAGAATCCTCTTGGTAGGAGTAGGAATACAAATCTGATCGAAGCTTTCTTGGGGAAATTGTGAGATAGGAAGAAGAAGAAGAAGCCATGAGTGAAAGGGAAAGTTTGTTTCGTTTATTTTTCAACAAGCCTTTGTCGGTCTATGGGGCTTTTGGTGTGTGAAGGTGGGGTTTTGATAGTGTAGAAAGGTTTTAGAAGTAGACTTTATATATAAATTGAGAGTAACAGAGAGTCGATGAGAGAATGAGTGAATAAGTGGGGGACTTGGGTTGGAGAGAGTGAATAAAGAAAGAGTGAAATGACACGGATTTTGGTCACTTGGAAGGTGAGTGGAAGCTTGGACTGAAAGATAATAAAATAAAAGGCATCAAGATATTATTAGATATGAGTGTGCTTGGTCCTTTTAAGGGCAAAGTACAAAAAAAACCAGCTAAGCGTTTTGCATTGTAAAACATTTGTGAGTGTGAGTGTGTCCTAGAAAATTGAGGTATCGCAACAGTGTTGTGAAGGGAAACAATGGGAATCAAGTGGAGAATTGATTGGTGGTAGGATGGTAGGTTATTTGGACCCACAAATTTAGGGGGCATTTAAGCATTGACCCTTGCCTTCGAGATTTGTGCAGTTTGAGAGTTCCAACTATGAGCATTATAGTGAGATATCTAGATACTACCACACATGCATGGGGCTTGACTCATCTTAGATCGTACAATCTTGGTTTTGCAACTTGCACCCGTAACACGTGTACCTTATGCATTCTACTTCTTTGTTGTTTCCTCTATTGCTTTAAATAAATACATATAGATATACATTTAATATTGACGCTCATTAATATGACAACCTAAATATAATATACTAAAACAAGAAATTATGATAGAACTCGTAATATATGAGGTTCATTTATGAATAAAAAAATAATTTTATTATCTCGAATACTTGGAAATAAGAGGTTCAAGAATTTGTATGCTTAGAAACCTTATATAATGTCATAAGAAATGTAGGTGTGAGATATGATTAGCATGACGGTTAGACCATTGCCTGAACGCTTAAAATTATAAAAACGATATTTGAGATCAAAGAGTTGTTTACAACTCTTGATATGACTATTTTAATGATAGAAAAGTATAATAAAGGATATGTTTGTAATTAAATGTCGTGAAAAGTTATTAAAATAATAATAGTAAAAATTGTAATGTAGGTGTAGAAAATAAAAAAGGAAGAGTGTGAAAGTATAATGATCTCAAAATTATGAAAAATTATAGTTGTCAAGTATTGGAGAGTATCTAACATTGTTGTCTCCATTCCTAGATGTAATGGCACAAAAAATCTGTTTGTGTGAAATTGATAGAGGTTGTATATAACGTCCTAATAGATTTTACCTGTAGCATATACAATAAAAGATGTGAATAAAAAATTTAAAATAAAAAAAATATTTATATAACATAGGTAATCTTTATATGTAGATGTCTATTAAAACGACTACGGTAATATATTACAAGGAAAAACAACTCAGTACAATTGAGTCAAGTAAAATGAAAATGCACAAAAAAAAAAAAAATGAAAAGAAAGAATTAGGAGTTTCACCCAAAAACTTCAATTACTTCCATGTTCTAAGTATCATAACATTCAGATTATTTTGGATTTGCAAATGTTTGACTGGGCAACCTGAATCTTTCAGGTTTATGGTGTTAGGTAGCTGTCCAATTTGTGTTTTCAATATTTTAATGAAAGCTTTAGTTCTTTGATAAATTGCACGGTATGCATGGTCATTTGCCCCATAAATTATTTTAACGATAGCTATTTTTGGAACTGAATGAGGGAAACACAGTCTGCCATTGCTCTTGTGCACCTTATATGGTTAAAGTTGTTAATTTAAAGTTTAAAGGTAATGCTTTTATTATTAGCTAAAATACAACATAAGGTTATAAATTCTTAATATTTAAAAATATAAAAATTTAAATAAAATTTGTATATTATACTTCAATTGAAATTTCAGAAATATATATATCAATATTTACTAATAATAATAAGTCAAATGGATAATATTATAGTTTGTTTTTTAGTTTTTTCTTTACAATTCATCAATTTTTTAGCAAACATTTTACCCAGTTTTAGATCGATTTTGCCAGTTTAACACCAGTTTGATACTAATTTTATGCACAATCAATTTTATATTTCAACCAACCCAAATAAGGAACCCGTTTATTTGATCTTGAGAACCATATATTCTAGATTTTCTTTATATGTCTGGCATAAATCAAAGATAAATCTCTCAAAATATAAAAATTCATTTAAAAAGTTCACATTTTCAACATGTATTTTTTTTATTATTACATGTGAATTTAAAGATTGAATTCCAGTACACATACTTAAATGCTATCCTTTTACCTTTCTATTCAGCGAATAACTTCTATAGAATTGATTGTTTCTTCAATTTTTATTCTTTTGGAGGCTAAGTTAAACCTTTGACTCCAAAAGTTTGAGCCGTGAATTTCATTGTACTATAACCGAAATCTGACATTTATATTATTGATGTAAAGGGTATTTATAAAACACCACACATTAATAATTGAGATTTCTTTGTCTCCTGCAATATCTATTAGTGTATCAAGTACAAACACTAGGAACCGACACCATAATTTTTACAAAGAAAAGAACACATCAGAAGAAGAAGAAGAAGAAAGAGATACAGAAGAAATTGGCCAGTTTAATATCTTACTATGATTTTATAGCCAGAAGATATAGAAGTTGACCCATGCCGACATAATGTGGGTCTAACCTTTCAAAACTATGGAATTGGCAAATATTATTGAGGACCATCTAAGGTCTAGTTTGAATTGCATTTACTCATTTCTGTTTACATTAGAATGTAGGCACCAGGCAATGGAAGATATTTTAGGAGAAATAAAAAAATAGTTTAATTAACTTTAGTGTAATAATATATAAAATTTTATACTCAATTTAAAATTATTTTTTATATAGATTATGCTTTAAATGTTTATTTATAGTTGGCATTTGTAATTATTAATTTAAGTAAAATTATTTCCAGTTCAACATGAAGATTTAATATTTCAAAAGAAGTCAGTTATAACAATTTTAATATAAATTAATGATATGTTTCTCACTAATTTAACCCAAAAAAATTCTACTTTTTTTCTCTAATGTTTAAAATTGCATGACCATTTTGATAATGATATTAAATAAGATTAATAGGTTTGAGTTTAATTATTTGATGTCAACTATTCACAATCTTAATTAAGCATTTTATAACAGTTTTCAAAATTTTGAAAATGTTTACAAAATTACAGTAAGTCTTAATTAATTAAAGTTTTTAAATTTGATTTTTTTTCCTACATAATTTGAACATATCAGTTCTAATAATTCGTTTCTATGATTTTTTAAAAGTTTAAAATTTCAAAAAAAAAGAAAAAAAAGAAAAACCGTAGTAAGTTTTTTAGGCAGTTTAAAGAGTAAACTACATTAATCTCTTATTTATTTTTATTCATTTGGTTCGAAACTCCTCCTTTTTCCAGAACTACAAGAAATCTTTTAATTGTTTTAATCTGATACCCTTGTAATTACAGTAACCTCCTAAATTGGTTAAAAACATTACGATATATAATCCATTAAGTCTAATTGCTATAATAGTAAAAAAAAAAAAAAAAAAAATTTTAAAATTAATAAAAAAAAAAAAAAAAAAAAAAACATTTTAGATTCAATCCAAAAAAAATGGCCTTCGATTTAATTTAATCAGATAATACTAAATTGGAAATTACTAAAGTAACCCGAGAATTTATAATATTTTAAAGGTTTATACTTTATATTGATAAATTTGAATTTAATGTTTGAAACAAAATATTTTTTAATTCTAACAAATCACTTTTAAATAATTAAATGTCAACTATTTATAATTTTTAATCAATATTCACAATAAATTTTTCTATTTAAAAATTGTAATAATACGATTTTAATAAATATATTTTTAAAATATGGAATTTAAACATGTTAATTATATTGTATTTATTATTATTATTATTATTATTATTATTATTAATAAACTATTACTGATGCAGAATTCTATATCAAAATTTGAAAGGTAATATTATGTAGTTAATATTTATATGAAAATTGTGTTAATTTAGTTGTGGATATATTTTAATTTTTTAGATATATAAAATGGCATTAATTAATTAAATTGGAATAATATAATAATATTAATTATTCAAATACCATAAATATCCTAGAGTGAAGTACCATTACTTTTGTGTGGTGGAAAGGAAATTTGCATCTATATAGTGCGCAAAAAACATTTAATGCACTTGAGATGCCCATTTTTCGGATAACCATTGTCAACTAAAAACAAAAAGACCATATATAAACTACATTGGCTATTACACGAATTGATTGAGTATGCATGCTACATGTGTTATTAGTAAAACATTAAAGTTTTGAAGTATATTACTATATCGGTTGGATTATGTCTAATGAAATAAAATAGTATCTATTTAGAAAGGAGGGTGAAATATAGAAAAGAGGGTTAAATAGCTTAAAGTACTTGATTTTTTTTTATAAATAAGGTTTATAAGACGTTCATAGAGGGTTATGTGATAATTTTTTTAATAAAAGTTATTTTTATAAATATTTTTGTAACGAGTAAGAAAAAGAAAAACTTGTATAATAAATAACAACAATGACAAGAATGATTTATACTAGTTCATCTTAAATTTGACCATGTCCAATTTTTCTTTTCAAATTGTAAATGGTTCTACTCATAATTAGTATTACAAGTATTCTCACCAATATGTCTAGCTTACAACAAGTAGATAAAGTCATTTTTGACTATATTATAATCTCTCTTGAGATTAAACACTAAGTACACAATGACTCTTCAAGGTAAATATACAAAGTCTTACCATCTTAAATGTCCAAAGTCTTTTTAGTTTAGACAACAAAAAGTTTTTGGTATTTATAAGAAAACTCTCACAAATAGGATATTACAAAGAAACACTTATTGCTCCTATAGTCTTAACTTCATTTAGTGAAGGATTTATAAAGATGAACTCTCTCTAAGTAGTCTATTAGACAAACTATAACTATTTAGCATATTTGGAAGCTTCAAGGCTTTTCTTTACATGCAAAATTCACCTAGGATGTGTACTCTTCACTTCATTTCATCAGTCATATATACATGCACATCACACTATTGAAAATTATGTGTTGTTATTTATCCTTATGTCAACACCTTTTCTAAACATGTTTAACTTTTGATTAACATAATTTGATGAAACACTCAAAGTGTTTGTTTTTTGTTAGAAGGATATTATTCTTCTTTGTTACTCATTTACTATTTTGACAATATCAATTTTAGCATACAAACACATGTATAATGCATTTAAGGTGTCTTGTGTTTTATGAGTCTTCAACTTGATTGTTTCTTGTATCTTCTTCTGAAGACTTGATGTAGACATAGTCTTGTAGTTGTATTCATGTTCTTTCTCACAAGTCTTTGTCTCATGAAGATGCATGTTTAGAGCTTTGAGTATATTGAGACTTAAACTTAAGAACTACGTCCGAGCTTTGTAGTGTGTTGCTTAAATACTTCATTTGAACTTGATATGTATCTTCTACTTTTGCCTAATTTTCAAAGTCTTCTTCTAAACTTGATATGTATCTTCTACTTTTGCCTAATTTTCAAAGTCTTACACTAAGATTAAATTGTTTTTAATACATATTTTTATACTCAAGTGAGTTGTTTGATATATAAATACATGTTATTATTTGTTATCATCAACACATGGGGTGTCTTGGGCATGACATACATATTATTAAAAAAACTCGTTCATGTCTTAACATCTAACAAATAATGTAGTTTTTTATTAACTAATATGATGTGTTTATTCTCATTTTCTATCATTTTCAGACACTGTTTCTTAATTGCTCCTTGTGTTGTGACCAATCTCTTTCTCCCTTAATCTCCTTTGTCTTTCTTGCAACCTCACATTGCATCACTTCCCTTCTCTACAACCTCTCCTCTCTCACATTCTCTTCTCCTTCTTGTTGGCCTTATCACTCATTTTCCCTCAACCACCACCAAGACTACAAAGAATCTTGTCTTTTATTACTCATGAATGCCTTGTTCACTCCCCTCACACAAAATCCTTCTAATGATATGTGTCTTTGTTTTCTCGCCAACGATGATTCAGAAGGCAATTGAGATGTTAAAGGTTTCTAACAACATGACATTGGAGTTGTCGAGAGGTGAGTGTGTGATTTGGTTATTTCTTATGTGGTTGTGGAGGAGTTAGAGTTAATTGGTGTTTGTTTGACAAAGTGATTCGGAAGGTGAATAGTAATGATAACTTATTAATTATTGCTATTTTAAAAAACAACACTACATCGAGTCTATTACAACGGATGTAGGATAAAAGCTTTTTATGTTGTCGTGATTTATATTAGGAAACAATCAATATATGTCGCAACCAGGATCACGACGGGGATACGGCGATCTGAAAAATTAATTAATTTAAAACAATGGAGTCGCCACCATAGTTTTTTATGAAAAACTATGGAAAAACTAAAAAATGAGGATATGACTAGTTTGCAAAAAATGGATCTAGATCCGGGAGTCGATTACGTGTGGGGAAGGTATTAGCACCCCCACAATGCCCGTCCTAAGACGGTACCTTTAAATAAATAATTAAACCGAGTGTGATTTTTCAAAACATTTATTTTCCTGAGAAAGAGACGGAGAATAAGATAAAACAAACAAATATTTTATTTTTAGTTTTGGGGGAGGCCGACAAGGTTTGACCTTACTCCTACATATCTCTATCAGGGATAGAGAATCAAGGTTACGTAGTTCTTTGTAGAAAATTGTTTGTTTGTTGATATTTTTTTAATTTTTGGAAATTTTATACTTTTTATATTTTTGAAAATTTTATATTTTATTTTTTTTATATTTTTGAAAATTTGGTATATTTTATTTTTTTATATTTCTAGAACATTTAGTGCTTTTGAAAGTTAAACTTCATTTGAATATTGTTTGACGCGTACGACGCTTTGATATTCCAAACGAAGTTAAAATTTTTCGAATTAATTTCCGTATGACGCGAGCGGTCAATTAATAAATTAATCAAAAATTTATTAAAATAAAACACATTTTTTTTGTAAAACAAGAATAAATATGAAAAATAGACCTTAAAAGAAGAAAAAAAAAATGAAATAACCCAAAATTAAACTACCAAAGTTTTTTTATTTTATATTTTTTTGAAAAAAGAAAAAATGTTAAGGGTAGTTTTAGAATCTGAGAAATTTATGGGTGTAGGTCCTAACTCATGTGGTGCAAGAAGCAACCCACTAACTAGAACCCAATTATGATTAGGGGCATTTTTGGCATGAGATAGTGAGTACAAGGATACCATGGCACCAGCACCACTTCACAAAGGATTAGGAGGTGGTGGCGAGGGGCCGACGGCGGCGGTGTCGACGGCGGCAACAGCGTCAACGGGGGCATTTTTGTGCTGTTTTGATGGTTGTTTCGGGGTTGTTTCATCGTTGTTTTTGGGGGCTATTTTCAGTGCAATTTGGGTGCTGTTTTTTGTGCAGTTTGGATGCTGTTTGGTTCTTGTTTTTGGTATTGTTTGGTGTTGTTTTTGGTGTAGTTTGAGTGCTGTTTTGGGTGCTGTTTTTTGTGCAGTTTGGGTGCTGTTTTTAGTGCAGTTTGGGGTTGTTTTGGTGCTATTTTTGGTGCAGTTTGGGGCTGTTTTGGTGCTGTTTGGGTGCTTGTGAGGTGACGTGAGAGAGAGTGAATAAAAAGGGAAAGAATGAAGACGTATATGCATGTTTGTAAAAAGATATAATAGAGACAAACAAATACACAAATCATATCATTCTCGACAAACCCATGCAACATTATGTCCCTTTCATCATGAAAATCATACTTCCGAAGCGTTTGTTCTTCCCTTTTCGTTACTTCACAAGCTCTTGTTACTTCCTTTTTTCAACCGTTTCCATCTCAAGTGAAAAATAGCATGAGAGTATAATCTCTTCTTTTTTTGGAACCCTTCTCTCCTCTTTTTTCTTCTTTTTTTTTTCTTTTTTTGTGTCCCCCCTCCCTTAAAGAGAGCCCTCTTTTTTTATTTCCCAAAAGGCCCCTACAGTTTGGTTTCCCAAGAGACCAAATCTACTTTTGCAGTGGCCAAGAAACCATGCTTCTTTACTTCCCAAGAAACCATGCCTCTTCATTTCCTAAATCTTTTTATTTTTTTGAGCAAGAAAACATGATGGTAAAATGATCTTCAGAGATCTTCCCTCAATTTTAATTATTACTTTTTATTTTATTTACCCCATTTTTTTATTATTTTTTATTTACTTTTTTTCAAATTATAAATAATAAAAATAAAACCTTTTTTAGAGCACTTTTAAAATAAAATCTACCCCAACATAATCAGGTGTTGACAGCTGCCCCTCTTTACTTTAATTTTATCGACTAATTTGAAAATTTGAAATTTTCATATTATTAGAATAAAAGTTAAGTAAAGACGGAAACACTAATTTCTTCCGACTTGAAAAAGAAAGAAAATTTCAAGTATCTAGATCACTCTCGAAAAGAGAAGTCACCATATCTTCACTTGAGACCTTACACCGAGAGGGTCTTCTAAAAACATGTGAGTTCGAGATCTTATATCGAGAGGATCACGAATCTTCATTGGAGATATAGATCTTGTATCGAGAGGATCATCACTCCAAATATAAGGTTGGCCATGAATTAGCATGTCACACCTAACAACATGAGACCGGGATCTTGTATCGAGAGGATCACCGTATCTTCAGTTGAGACCTTGTACCGAGAGGATCTTCTGAAAACATGTGAATTCTAGATCTTGTATCGAGAGGATCATGAATCTTCACTAGAGATATAGATCTTGTATCGAGAGGATCATCACTCTAAATATAAGGTTGACCATGAACTAGCAGGTCACACCTAACAACATGAGATCGGGATCTTGTATCGAGAGGATCACCGTATCTTCACTTGAGACCTTGTACCGAAAGGGTCTTCTGAAAACATGTGAATTCTAGATCTTGTATCGAGAGGATCATAAATCTTCACTGGAGATATAGATCTTGTATCGAGAGGATCATCACTCCAAACATAAGGTTGACCATGAACTAGAGGGTCGCACCTAACACATGAGACTGAGATCTTGTATCGAGAGGATCACGGTATCTTTACTTGAGACCTTGTATCGAGAGGGTCATTTATCTTTGGAGAATTCAACTTTGGTGAATTTTGATCAACATTCTTATGAAAATGCATGTATGAATACATGAAAACCTTGAGTTTCTGATTGTTTAAATGTATGCATGTATTAATGCATGTGTGAATCTGGAAAATGCATGTATAGATGCAATGTAGGTCTAGAAAATACATGATATTTCAAAAGAAGAATGAAATTATACATTCAGAAAATCTTGTTTGTTTTTTTTTTCTAATTTTTCATCATTTTTCCTTTTGCTATAAATCAAATACTTTTTTAGCAATCATTGAATTTATTGAGATAGAAAAAATTTCTTTTTGTTTTGATTTAGATTTTTTTTTGGCAAATCTTATCGCCTGCCAAGCAAAATTAAGACATTATTGACTTCTCCATTCATCACATTTTGCTGCACTTGTACTTAAACCGGTGGTTAAACAACAAATATGAAAAACAGGGTTTTACGATTAACTGAGGAAAGTTCAAATGACATTATCTCAAACTGCAAACGGCAGTGCCCCAGTTTTTTTTTTTTTTGGCTTTGAAGTATGAGAAGTTAGGTTCAAAGAGATGGCTTATCTTGTCGGACTAGATGATGAGAAATGAATTTATTGAGAAACTGAGGCAATGTAACTCATGGGAAGAAAGATGTATCTTTAAAAAGATGAACAAATACAGATTGAACCAAATAGAAGTGCCCCAGTTTTGAAGGATGAGTGACAAGATCAATTCGGGCTTAAACAGAGAGAAATAATGGGGGAGACACAATAAGAAAAGATTGTCCCAGTGTTAATATTTCTTTGACAGTGTTTTGCTCTTGTTCAGTTGGCAAATTGGTATCAACCTTGCTACCAAAGGCATTTTGATTTTTCTCTCTTTCATTTTTTTTTAACTCATATTAGCAGTCGCAACCCTCTGCTGCAGGGTTATTCTTTGGGAAAATCATCGCAATCATTCTTCAATCAATATGGACTTTATGGGGCTTGTAACATGGCCAAAGGTTTAAAGGGTTTTGAAAGAAAGGGTATAAAGGCTCAAAAAACTGTTTGTGGGTTTTTATTGTTTTGTAACAAAAATCATCAACCTAGTTTCGTGAAAAATAGTTCAAGCTTCTGCTAAGATCATTTTCTATCATTGTTATTTTTTTCAGTTACGAACATTCTTTATTCATGAATATCATCTTTTAAAGTGATAATATACTTCTGCCTTTTGAAATATTTTTTCTTTTCTTTCCTTCTTTCTTTTTCTTTCCTTGAGATAGGAAGATTTTGATATGTACCATGAACTGAATTTCAGCTTTCTATTGATTTTTGTTTAGGGTAGTTTGAAAGAATTTTTTTTTAGGCTCAAAGAGGGTAGAACGGAAAATTTATTGATATTTGGGATGAAGAAACACGACCCTATATCATTTTGAGTCTTGATTGCTTGATCTTCAAAAAGATTAACTCTCATAACAAAATTCAATGACTCCCAAGACTCAACTTTTTTTTTTTGAATGCCTTTGAAGAGAGAAGATTGAAAATGAAATTATTCCTATGACGAATCCAACTGATTGCCCCAGTATGATGTTCATTCATAGCTTTGATGAGCAACACTGAGTATTACTGAGACAAATCCTTCTTCTTTCGGGTTGGATGAATGAAGGCTCAAAGAGGTTTTTAAGACATGTGCATGCAAATGTGTTCCACTTGATAAAGATCAACTAAATCCTCTTTTTTATGCCAAACTTTAAGACCGTGCCAAAATTTTTATTACTTTTATTATTTTTTCAATAAATTCAATGATCCCATAAGTATGATTTATTGTGCAGTTTTTTTTTTTTTTTTAACGACATCCTTAAGAATTCGAGGAATCTTGTAGCCTACCCGTGGTGTATACTTCTCTTAGCATAACAAAATATATAAGAGGGAATTCAAAGGAAATTTTATTTCATTAAAAGAATATGCAGATACAATTTCAATATCATTCGATGTTTTCATATATTACATTCCCCAAATTATGAAATCATATTATGCATAGAATTTTTTAACTGTGTCAGAGTTAACCTATAATGGTAACTCTTCCCCATCCATCCTTGTGAGAATTAGTGCTCCTCTGGAGAAGGCTTTCTTTACCACATCTGGACCTTCATAGTTAGGCATCCATTTACCACGATGATCCTTTTGAACTGATATGATCTTTTTAACCACCAAATCCCCTTCATGAAACTCTTGTGGGCGAACTTTTTTATCAAATGCTTTCTTCATCCACTTTTGATATAATTGGCCATGACATACAACGACTAACCTCTTCTCTTCAATAAAACTGAGTTGGTCATATCTCGCTTTAACCCATTCATCTTCTTCTAACTTGGTTTCCATTAATACTCAAAGAGAAGGAATTTCAACCTCAAATGCTAGTACAACTTCCATTCTATAAACCAGTGAGAAAGGAGTTGCTCCTGTTGATGTTCTGACTGATGTATGATAACCATGCAAAGCAAACGACAACATCTCGTGCCAATCCTTATAACTTACCACCATTTTTTGAATTATTTTCTTTATATTTTTGTTAGCTGCGTCAACTGCTCCATTCATCTTGGGACGATAGGGGGAAGAATTATGATGCTTAATCTTAAACTCTTCACACAACTCAGTCATCATTTGATTGTTCAAGTTAGTGGCATTATCAGTGATAATTCTGTCAGGAATTCCATACCTACAAATTAGCTCTTTCTTTATAAATTTTGCCACCACTTTTCTTGTCACATTTGTGTAAGAAGCAGCTTCGACCCATTTTGTGAAATAATCAATAGCCACAAGTATAAAACGGTGTCCATTTGATGCCTTCGGTTCAATAGCTCCAATAACGTCTATACCCCACATGGAGAAAGGCCATGGTGCAAATAAAACATTCAATACAGTCAGTGATACATTAATGTTATCAACATATACCTGACATTTTTGACACTTTCTCACATGTTTACAACAATCATTTTCAATTGTCATCCAAAAATATCCAGCTCTTAAAATCTTTCTGGCCATAGAATGACCGTTCATATGAGTCCTGAAGGTTCCTTCATGTACTTCTTGCAATATTAGCTCAGCCTCTTTAGCATCCACACAACGAAGGAGCATCATGTCATGATTTCGTTTATATAGCACGTCTCCATCCAAAATGAAACTAAAGGCTAACCTTCTCAACATTCTTTTATCATTCTCTAAGGCTGAATCAGGATATTCACGATTCTGGAGGTATCGCTTTATATTGAAGTACCATGGCTTGCCATCTACTTCTTCTTATATGAAGTTGCAGTATACCGGATTCTCATAACTTTGCATTTTATTCATTGGCAGCTCTTCCTCTTGACTCATCTCGGAGCAAGAGTGTCAGCTAGTTGGTTATCTTCTCTCAAGATATGATGAAACTCTACCTCATCAAAATATTCAATCAACCCTTCGATGTATGTTTTGAAAGGAATTAGTTTCTGATCTCGGGTTTCCCATTCTCCTTTAATCTAATGGATAACCAATGCTGAATCACCATATATATTCAAACGCTTCGCTTTATATTCTATGGTTGCTCTTATCCTCATGACATAAGCTTCATATTCTGCTATGTTATTTGTACAATCAAAACATAATCTGGCAGTCATTGGTATATATTGTTTCTCTGGGGAGATAAGCACTACCCCTATACCATGTCCTAAAGCATTGGATGATCCATCAAAGAATAAAGTCCACTTCTTTTCATCATCACTATCATCTTCAAATACAAACAAAGCCATAATGTCTTCATTTGCGAACTCAGGTTGCATGGGTCAATAATCATCTATGGGTTGTTGAGTTAAGTATTCGGCCAAAGCACTGCCCTTAGTAGCCTTTTGATTGACATAAACAATATCACATTCTGATAACAACATTTGCCAACGAGCTATTCTTCCAGTTAGAGCAGGCTTTTCAAAAATGTACTTGATCGGGTTCATTTTAGATATTAACCACGTTGTGTGATTAAGCATATACTGTCTCAAACGATTTGTTGTCGAAGCTAAGGCACAACATGTTTTTTTCCAGTGAAGAATATCTTTGCTCACAATTAGTAAACTTTTTGCTCAAGTAATATACAACATGTTATTTTCTTCCGGTGTCGTTATGCTGACCCAATACACAACCCATTGTTCCATCTAATATTGTCAAATATAGAATAAGAGGCCTTCCAGGGACTGACAGACGCAGTATTGGAGGCTCTCTCGAATATTCTTTGATTTTATCAAAAGCATTCTGACAGTTTTCACTCTATTCTACCACTTGATTCTTTCGTAACAGTTTGAAAATCGGCTCACAAGTGGCGGTTAGCTGGGAAATAAATCTAGCGCTGTAATTCAATCTTCCCAGAAAACCTCGAACTTCTTTTTCAGTACAGGGATGTGGCATCTCAAGAATAGCACGCACTTTGTCTGGATCCACTTCTATTCCTCTTTGACTAACAATGAATCCTAGGAGTCTTCCAGACTTCACCCCAAAGGTACACTTAGACGGATTCAACCTGAGTTTATATTTTCTCAACCTCTCAAACAACTTTTTCAAATTAACAACGTGCTCTTCTTCATATGCAGATTTGACAATCATATCATCAACATAAACTTCAATCTCCTTATGCATCATATCAGGAAAAAGAGCCACCATAGCTCTTTGATAGGTTGCACCAGCATTTTTCAACCTAAAAGGCATAACTTTGTAACAAAACGTGCCCCATAGAGTGATGAAAGTAATTTTCTCCATATCTTCAGGCGCCATTTTAATCTGATTATATCCAGAGAATCCATCCATGAAAGAGTATAATGATGATGTCGCAGTATTGTCTACTAACGTGTCGATGTGTGGTAATGGAAAATCATCTTTAGGACTAGCCCTATTCAGATCTCTATAATCTACACACATTTGGACTTTCCCATCTTTCTTCGGAACAGGAACAACATCAGCTACCCATTGAGGATACCGTGCCACATCTAAGAATCCAGCATTAAACTGCTTTTCAACTTCTTCTTTTATTTTCAATGATATCTCAGGTTTCATTCTTCTCAACCTCTGCTTAATTGGATGACACTCTGGTTTAAGTGGTAATCGGTGTTGTACAATTTCGAGGTCCAGACCAGGCATATCTTTGTAAGACCAAGCAAAAATATCTCTGAACTCTTTCAAAATGGTATGTAGTTGTTGCCTCATTTCACAAGACAAATCACTTCTGATTTTAACCATTTTTTTCCTCTTGATCTCCCAAATTTATCAGTTCAACCTCTTCTTGGTGAGGTTTAATTTCTCTAGCTTCTTGTTCTACTAATCTCAACAATTCCAGTGAGGGTTCACAGGTTTCCTCATATTCATCATTTTCCATATTTTCATTGGGGTCCGTGAAATTTGGATACGAAATATTGGAAAGATTATTTTCAAAACAAGCATCGTCATATATGCATTATTCAATTTTACGAAAATAAATAGACAAGACAAAAATCTAAACAAAAACACAACATTTCATTAAAACCGAAGAAATTGTTATCGCAAAGAGAAAGCATCACACAACAAAGAAATTGTCCAAAACCAAACAAAGGTTTCTTCTCCTAGAATATTACATTTTATCATGTGTAAACACCACAGGTATGTCTACAGATTCCCAATTGCCAATTTGTTCATTAGGAGGACAAGGGTGCACAAAATTGAAGCCTTCATCTTCATGCTCCTGCTCGATCGCCGCCACTTGATCAAGATTAATCCATCCAGCACTGGAAAAACATTGATCCAGGCTGGACAAGGAATTTTCTTTTGTCTTTGGTTCCCGCCCCTCTATCTTGGCCCGACTTCTTTCAATTCTTTCTTCAACCACCCTCTTCCGATAAGCTCGAGTAGGCTTGTATCCCAAACCGTACCTCCCTTTGTTTTCAATAAGCTTTTGTGGCATTATAGACCCTTTATTATTTCTGCCCAAACCGCTGCCATGTCTATATCCTTTTTTCATCATAGTTTTGGCAATCATCAATGATGCGTTAGACAAATATGGATTCACCTTGAAGGGTTCAACATAGGTTGTGCTAACTATCTCCAGAGCCTGAAAAGAAGTTTCTAAAGCTTCTTCCGCGACTTCAATATAAGTAGTAGGTGCTGGTCCACATACCAGTAAGTCCTCCTCCCCAGAAACTACAATAATTTATCATTAATTATGAATTTTAGCTTCTGATGCAAAGTAGAAGGCACTACTCCAGCTGTGTGTATCCAAGGTCTTCCCAGCAAGCAACTGTATCCTGGTAATATGTCCATTACTTGGAACACAGCTTGGAAATTGCATGCTCCAACTCGAATTGGTAGTTCTACCTCTCCTATAACTTCTCTTTTACTCCCATTAAAAGCTCTCACCACAATGGTACTTGAACGTAAATGAATCCCATCACATGTCAATTTATTCAGGGTGGTTTTTGGCATTACTTTCAAAGATGAACCATTGTCAATTAACACGCGTGATATAAAATAGTCCATGCATTTGACCAAAATGTGAAGAGCTTTGTTATGTCCTCTGCCCTTTGAAGGTATTTTATCCTCAGTAAAAGTTAAGTAATTGTTAGCAGTAATGTGACTAACAATCCCTTCAAATTTATCTAAGGAGATGTCTTGTTCCACATGGGCTATGCTCAGAATCTTCATTAATAATTTCCTATGAGAATTTGAGTGCATTAAAAATTCCAACAAAGACACTCTCGCGGGCATGCGATTAACTGATCAACAACTTTATACTCACTTTGTTGGATAAATTTCAAAAATTCATATGCATCCTCATCGGTAACCTCTTTTTTCTCTTTCTCCTCAGGCTCTGAATCAACTTGAACAACTTTCCCCTTGAAAAATGATCTTGCCTTCTCCATAGCCATTTCTTCTCTAATTTTATCACGACTTTTTTCACCTCTCAAGTCAGGAGGAGTAAACACACGACCACTCCTAGTCATACCCGCTATTCCAGATATGTTATCAATCACAGCCTTGCCTTAATCACTGATTCATGTTTCTGCTCTTCTTGAATGATAATGACACCATATTTCCAAGGAGCAACTTTATCATTCTTATATGGGAAAGAAGATGGTATCTGTATCACTAAAGGTTGTCGTCCTGAAGGCATGGGATTAGTGGTTTTGGAAAATTGTATCACCAACGGTTTAGGCCTCTGTGGAGTCCATTCTTCTCCAGTAAACACTTCTTCTTCTTTCTTTTGATGACTGACTTGTAGAATATGCCTGTGTATCAAGTCTTGCACAAAATCCTTAAACTCAACACATTCATCAACAGAATGTTCGATGCTAGCATGGAAACCACATTTGTCCTCTGGCCTATATTCATATTGGTATAAACCAGCTTGGCAGATTGCTCTAAAAACCTCATTCATAGGTTTCTTTATTTCAATTACACTTCTGACCAAGCTTAGATCTTCTTCCCCCATGACAGCATTAACCGTGCCACTCGCATGTCCGGACAAAGGGTTCTTATCCACACTTAGCTTTTGTTCCTGGATAGTAAGCCACCCTGAGTCCAACAAAGATTGCACTTTAGATTTGAGGGCTCGACAATTCTCATTTGAATGGCCCACTTCTCCACTGTGGTACTCACATTTGGCATTTGCATCATAATATCTAGGATATGGTGGTTGTAAGGTCTTTGCTGGACATAAGGCCACCATTACATTCTTTAGCAAATCAGGCAACAACTCTGCATAGGTCATCGGAATAGGAGTAAACTTCACAATCTTCTCCCCTGGATTACTCCTTTGGCCAAAATTTTGATTTTATGCCTGATTAGAGCTCTGACCCCCTTGATTGGGTTGATATGCATTATGAGTCATAAGTGGAGGTCTATACACAGACTGGGGTCGAGCACCATTATATTGATAAGCTAGAACGGTATTTGCGACATAAGCAGATGAGGGTCTATAGTTGGGTCGAAATTGTCGTTGATACCCTTCCCAATGTGGTAAGGCAGAAATTGCTTGCACCTCTCCCTCTTTTTTCTTGTTGTTATTATTGAACCCCGGCTTCTTAGCAGTTGTAACCGCGGATGGGTTTTGTGCTATTTTTCCTCTTTTTAACCTGTGTTCAACTCTTTCTCCGATAGTAACAAGATCAAAAAAATTGGAGGAAACACTCCCAAGCACGCGTTTATAGAAAGGATCTTCTAAGGTCTCAACAAACATAGTTATCATCTCCTTTTCATGTAAAGGTAGTGCAACTTGAGCAGCAAGCAGCCATCTTTCGACAATACATAATCAGATGATTCTTTGGGCATGTCGCTTCTTTATACCTTTCAAACTCTAAATTTGGGAGGTATCACGACATCAGGGACTAGGCATAGTCCAACAACATCTCCAAATTCACAAGCACTGGCTCCTTCAATCATTCTGACTCTCTCCTATAAGATATCCAGATTGACCTTTGTCATGTCAGCATTAATCAACACAGTTTGAATACCCTTAGGAATATTATCCTTTGTTCCAGATGCTTCACCAGTAAGAATTTGCAGAACTCGTGGCTGATTAGTAGAAAGAATTTTATTAAGTACTCCTTTTTCAACGTGACTAACAGGTGGTACCTGAGTAGACTCAGGTTGACCTTTAGTGTTAGCAGCATTAGCAGCTAGTGGTATGGTTTCTTGGTCCTCATATTCTTCGTATGACGGCATATAATTTGGAGGCAGACCATATGGAGGGAACTCCTGACTTGCTTTATTCCCATGATTGGGATTTGGGGTCTGTAATGTCCTTTGTTGTGAAGACTGAGCCTCTTCATTTTGGGCAATGACTGCATCCTTTAAGGCTACCATCATCTTGAGCATCTGTCCAAATTGATTCTTGAGTTGGTCAATATCGGCCTTCATGCTTTCTTGCATTTCACCCCAGCCCTCCATTTTCTTATTATTAGCCCGCGTTCTGTAGGGATGTCGTTAAAATTTTTCCATTATTACGTTTTTGTATTTTTATTTTATTAAATAATGAATTAGGAAAAAAATAGAAAGAATGAAACAGAAAATAAATCAAACAAAAATTTTAAAATTGCATGATGTCATTTAAAACACATGAAAATCAAACAGAAGTCTGACATTGATAGAGAAATCTAAATGGTTTGACCAACAATGTCATTACAATCTTCTCAACAAACAACTATCACTTTCTAGCATAACTAATCATATTCTTCATCTCCGCCACCAATCCTTTGCAATGCTCTATAAAAATCTTGACTTCCCTTGGTAGATTAAAGAAGAACAATGATGACTCAGCTTCGGCTAACATTCTCGGAACCCCATCAATTGCTTCATTAGCTAAAGCAGCCAACTGAGAAAAACATCTCTTCCAGTGCTCTACGGTTCTCTCCTGCTCGGCCATATAACCTTCTATCTGAGTCAGCATAGTTTGATACTGTTCCTCTGCTTCAGTCCGCTGGCGGTGCACTTCCTCAACACATTTTTCACATTCTACCATCATTTCCTTCATCTGTTGTTCCATCCCGTTGATTCTGACTTGGAGATCAAGCAACCTTCTCAATGCCTCCTGCTTTTCCCTCTTGATGACTTCATATAAGTTCTTCCACTGGCACTCTGCAGATGAAGTTGTATCATGCTCTTGGGCCCTCATTGTCAACTCAGTGTTAGCGGCAGCTAAGTCTTGCTTGATTCTGAAAGTGTAATCCCTCCCTGCTTTCTACTTTCTTATCAGTTCTTCGTGAGCTTTTGTCCTTTCTTCATAGTCCTTCTTCAGGTCCACGTAGTTGTGGCTGAGGCTTTGGAAGTCACTAACCACTTTGGCATTCACTCCTTTCAATATTTCAATCTCTTCTTTCAACCGTTTGACCTCTTCTGACTCGATATCTGGCATTTGTTCCTTGTTTTTCTAGCCAGGGGCATCTAACTTGAAAGGAAGTTTGACCTCTTTTACCCTCTCTGCTATCCATTGGCGTTAAGGAACTTCTCTATCTATTGCCCGTGGTTTGGAGTCCCTATCCATGTAAATCACATTCTTCCAAGTGCTTCTAACTTGTCGCAAGAGTTCAGTAGCATTGCCCTCCTCATAATAAAACAACAAGGCAGTTAGAGAAGCAGGTGTTGGGGCTCCTTTATCGGATATCCAAATTGTCGTTGGGTCAGCACCGAGTTGTAATTGATGCAGCATTTAGTCCCCATGAGTGGCACATTTGGATACTTTCCACAATAATAAATAAGGCGTGATCTTAGTTGCCATGAAGGTTGCCATTGAATCTTTGTTTCATTTAGACCAGCAAAGAATTACTTCCATTCATCTCCTCTTCTCGGTTCAGGCCCTCGCTTCAGTGCCAACTCGACTGGACATCTGAAACCAACTGCTCTCTCCCCGAGGCGGGAAACCAGCCAAACATAAAGAGCCGGCAAGCAGCATGCCATTTTCCTCTTTCTTCTTTCATGCCATAAATCAAGTGCTGCATAGGTGTTAGCCAATATTGCTGAGATAGGATTCTCAGCTCGGGTCTTCACAACAACAAACACACCAATTGCCTCATAATCCATGAGATCTTCCTAGTTTGGAAACACCAACACACCATAAACAACCAAGGCGAGGACATCCATGAACGTCTCCCAATCTTCCTTGTCAGCTAGTTGATGCAGATATGTCTCCAAATACTTCTGGGGAACCCTTTCACGTTTCTTCTAGTGACAAGTCTACTCTTCAATTCTCTTGGATGTACTTTCATAATTCCAACTAATGTGGGGATTGAAACGTGCTGCTCGAGGTGCTTATAGGGGACTCCTCGTTCTAACGCCAAATCAAGGATCTGCTCGTACTCTTCTAATGTTAGCACCAGTTGGAAGTCTCGAAAAGTGAAGCATCTCATTGGAGTGTTGTGCTAGAGCAGTGACAGCAGGTACCTGGATTTTCGCTTCTAACAATCCCAATAAATTCCCATATCTCTTTCTAAAAATCCCTCTTTGGATTGGTCCAAGCCTTTGTCCCAACTCCCTGAGGCCGATCAGGTTGTTCTCTAATACTAGAATGTATAACTTCTTCTTCAGATTTGACGATTCAAAATCTCTCTCAATTTCAGACCCCATGTTTAACTCCATGATGATATGCAGACAATTTTATAATTTTACTATTTTAAAAAAAGAGAGCTAAATGAGATAATATGAAATGCATTGGTGGAGAAAATCATGAGTTATGATTATGTTATGAATATAAAATATGCAATGCGCATGTTACGACAACAAATAAAATCGGTGGAAGGTTGAAGCGCATGAACATCTCCCTTAGTGTCCTAAACCAGGTTTGGCATATCACGGCTCAAGATCTATGTCTGTAAATGCATACTCACATGGGATGGCTCCTAATCCTTAAAGGTATAAGGCCACTAGAGCTATGGTTCACTTCATCACATTACTCACAGCAGTTGGTAAACAACTTGCTTTCGAGCATGCAAGTAAAGTAAACCAACTCTAGCTGGGGTTCTCGCAAAAACTGAGAAAGGAAGTACATCTTGTCAGTATTGCTACACAACCCATTTCTATTTGTAAGTTCCCCCAGACCCGGGTATAGGGCCCCACTCATTATATGTGTAAAAGTAAAGGTGTGTGTGTGAAGGGAGAAAATGCACCCAACTCCCCACCTGCAAAACAACAAGAAAAGTTCCCAAGCAAATATTTGACATGTCATCCACCCTAGGGTTCAATTATTTCAGTAAACATAAAAAAGCACACAAAAATACAAATGAAAGAGAAAACAAATATTCAGAAAATTACACTCATTTACTTATTTAATTAGATTGACCTGACTCTCAAAATATCCCCAGTGGAGTCGCCATCTGTCGCAACCGGGATCACGACGGGGACACAATGATCTGCAAAATTAATCAATTTAAAACAATGGAGTCGCCACCATAGTTTTTTATGAAAAACTATGGAAAAACTAAAAAATGAGGATAAGGCTAGTTTGTAAAAACGAATCTAGATCCGGGAGTCGATTACGTGTGGGGAAGGTATTAGCACTCCCACAACGCCAGTCCTAGGACGGTACTTTTAATTAAATAAATAAACCAAGTGTGATTTTTCAAAACATTTATTTTCCCGAGAAAGAGACGGAGAATAAGATAAAACAAACAAATATTTTATTTTTAGTTTTGGAAGGGTTCGACAAGGTTTGACCTTGCTCCTACGTATCTCTATCAGGGATAGAGAATCAGTGTTACGTAATTCTTTATAGAAAATTGTTTGTTTGTTGATATTTTTTAATTTTTGGAAATTTTATATTTTTGAAAATTTTATATTTTAGTTTTTTATATTTTTGAAAATTTGGTATATTTTATTTTTTCATATTTCTAGAACATTTAGCGTTTTTGAAAGTTAAACTTCATTTGAATATCGCTTGAAGCGTACGGCCCTTTGATATTCCAAACGAAGTTAAAAATATTCGAATTAATTCCCATATAACGCGAGTGGTCAATTAAGAAATTAATTGAAAATTTATTAAAATAAAACATATTTTTTTTGTAAAACAAGAATAAATATGAAAAGTAGACCTTAAAAGAAGAAAAAAAAAAGAAATAACCCAAAATTAAACTATCAAAGTTTTTTTATTTTATATTTTTTTGAAAAAAGAAAAAAATGTTAAGGGTAGTTTGGAATTTGAGAAATTTGTGGGTGTAGGTCCTAACTCATGTGGTGCAAGAAGCAACCCACTAACTAGAACCCAATTAGGATTAGGGGCATTTTTGGCATGAGATAGTGAGTGCAAGGACACCATGGCACCAGCACCACTTGACAAAGGATTAGGAGGCGGTGGCAAGGAGGCGACGACAGCGGCGACGGCGGCGGCAACGTCGACGGGGGCATTTTTTGTGCCGTTTTGATGGTTGTTTCGGGGTTGTTTCGTGGCTGTTTTCAATGCAGTTTGGGCTGTTTTTGGTGACTATTTTTGGTGCAATTTAGGTGTTGTTTTGTGGCTGTTTTTGGAGCAGTTTGAGTGTTGTTTTGGGTGCAGTTTGGGTGCTGTTTTTGGTGCAGTTTGGGGCTGTTTTGGTGTAGTTTAGGGCTGTTTTGGTGCTGTTTGGGTGCTATTTTTGGTGCAGTTTTGGGTGTTGTTTTTGTGCGGTTTGGGGTTGTTTTGGTGCTATTTTCGGTGCAGTTTGGGGCAATTTGAGTGCTATTTTTGGTGCTTGTGAGGTGACATGACATAGAGTGAATAAAAAGGGAAAGAATGAAGACATATATGCATGTTTGTAAAAAGATAAAATAGAGACAAACAAATAAACAAATCATATCATTCGATAAACCCATGCAACATTATGTCCCTTCCATCATGAAAATCATACTTCCGAAGTGTTTTATTCTCCCCTTTTCGTTACTTCACAAGCTCTTGTTACTTCCTTTTTTCAATAGTTTCCCTCTCCAGTGAAGAATAACATGAGAGTATAATCTCTTCTTTTTTTTTGGAACCCTTCTCTCCTCTTTTTTCTTTTTTTTTCATTTTTTGTGTTCCCCCTCCCTTAAAGAGAGCCCTTTCTTTTTATTTCCCAAAAGGCCCCTGCCTTTTGGTTTCCCAAGAGACCAAATATGCTTTTGCAGTGGCCAAGAAACCATGTTTTTTTACTTCCCAAGAAACCATGCCTCTTCATTTCCTAAATCTTTTTATTTTTTTGAGTAAGAAAACATGATGGTAAAAAGATCTTCAGAGATCTTCCCTCAATTTTTATTATTACTTTTTATTTTATTTACCCCTTTTTTTATTATTTGTTATTTCCTTTTTTTCAAATTATAAATAATAAAAATAAAACATTTTTTAGAGCACTTTTGAAATAAAATCTACCCGGACGAAATCAGGTGTTGACAGTATAAAATATTTTTTTTAACTTGTAAAAAGTGCATCATATATTAGTGTATTTTTCTATTAAAAGTCCATATATTAGATATCATTACGAACCTTGACATCCTAACTAGATTGATAGCTAAAAGTTCAGAAGTCATATGCCGCCATATGAAAATCTACATATAAAACAAAGAAAAAACAATTCAAAAATATGTGGGGACAAAACTAAACCCATGATAAATAAACATACAACTAAAATCCCACAAATGAAAAGCTATACAAAATGAAAATCTAGGAGTTGATACTTACTATAAAAGAAGTCTAAACTAATAAAAGAACAAAGATCATTCAACCATAAAGTTTCATGTATTATCAATCCCAAAATTTGTTAGATTATCTGCACGTCAATTGCCTTCACGAATAAAAAATGTGAGGCACATAAGAGTTATAGCTTCACAAGTTTTCATGCATTTTATCGATCTTCCTCTAATAACCCAGGAATAGACTGAGAGATGTGGCTTGACAACCAAATTAGAATTACATTCCAACCATAAACATCTATAACAATGATTCATAACATTCTCTTTAGCTAAGATAACATCCATAAGCTCCACATAAAAAGATCTTTTGATACTCAGATAAGAAGAGAAACCTTGTATTATTCCAAATTGACTCCTTTTAAAAGTACCACCACAAGCAACATACCGATGACATCCTTTAGTAACACCATCAATGTTGATTTAATCCATCCAAAAAGAGGCATCCTCTAAGTGACCTGAATAGGCCTAGTGTCTTTTTGAGATCTTGTTTGAATATAAAAAATGCTTTGGAACATACGATGATGATAAGATCTTGATCAATTAAGGAGGTGTTGGAGAAGAAGAAGATTGCGAAAACATGTCCCATGGTGATTCAAATTCCTATGTATCCTAAAACTCATGAGAAACAAAATAAAAAACAAAGGATATTTTGCAAAAGAAATTGGAAAATGGATTAAGAAAAGAGATAGGGAGAACAATCCACCTTTTAAAGAGACTCCCAAAGGACAAGTGCAAGGAGGATTTTCCACTTGAAAAAACCTTCCAAGATAATGATCAAACCAAGAGAAGAAATGATGGAATACGCCCCAACCACCTTAGTCAAAGAATAAAGAGGACAAAAAACTAAAGGGTGAATCAAGAGCTTTCTAGAAGATTGGGTCCATTTGAGCTTGTGTGGACTTTCAACTAGTTGCTCAGGCTTGAATGCAACCTGGAAAGATCACTTTGGAGAAAATGGAGCATCAAGAAGAAGTCCTCTAAATTGTATAAATAGCTTAGAATATTTTAGAATAATTTGGGCCTTGTATTTTGGGTCATAGTTTAATTGTTGGGCCTTGAAGCCCATAAACAATGTTCGACGTGTTCAAGGAGTTGCCACATGGAACCTCTCCTTGAAGCTTTGTTGTCTAAGTTAGGGTATGAGAGAAGCTCTCTCCTTGTGCCACTTGTAATCACCTTGTGAGGGCCTTGAGGTGCAAGCTAGGTTTGAGAAGCTTGTCATAGAAGATAAGGTTAGAAGCATGTCATAGAAGCTAAGGTTAGGAGGCTTTTCTTGCAAGCTTCTTCCTCTATTCCAATTCTATAAATGCTATGTAATGTAAAATTTAGCTTGAATACCTTAGTGAAATGCTACAAAATTTTATCTCTAGCTTCATTGTTTAAGCTCTTCTAGAGTTAAACCAAGACTCCTTGATAGTTGGCCCAACCTCTATCAATTCCTTGTTCTCTCTAGTTCATCATCATCCATCACACAAAGCTTTTTCCATACTCTTCACTCCTTCACGAACATCTTCATGAAAACATCTCCACATAAAGCTTCCACTACACTCCTTGGAGCTCTTCCTACATTTTCCATTTGGTACAAGTCTTTCAAAGCTTCCTCCACAAGCTTGCAACTCATGATTGAAGTAAGACACCAAGAGGAGCCCTATCAAGAAAACTCTCAAGACTTTTAAAGATGACCTACACAAAGTATAATTTCATTAAATCTTCAAAAATGACTTTGCAAAAGGAGCTGGATCTCTTTTGTAAGGAACATGCCAAGGTTTTGGAAGAGGGAAAGGAACCCAACAAGTGTTTAGAAAGATTAGAAATCCAAATATAACATAGGACTACTTAAGCTAAAGTTAACTCAAGTAATCCTATGTTTAATATTTTGGTTAACTCCTAATTAATTCTCGCACATGGGTGATTCATTGAAATTTGGTAGAGGCACATGGTAGTTTCTAAAATTAAGGAAAAATTCATTATTACACTTCCAAGAAGCACATGTGGATCATAGAGAGGTTAAAATCCAAGTGAAGTAGTTGCAACCGTCATTACACTTATGAAAATGATGTGTTGTACACTTCATGTGAATTCTATACTTATGAATTTCATCAAACATGTGTCTCTTGACGACTCTTCGATTGTATAATATTCTAAGAGAATCAGGAAATATTCTATGATCTAAGAGTTTATAAAATTGAGAGCTTCTTTATTTCTTATTCTAATTCTTTTAGTTTATTTCTAGTGAATCTTCATTAAAATCTTCTTCTTTATTTATTTTACTTTTGGTATTGATTATCAAAGTTCATATTCTCCTTCTTCGTTAAATTACTCTCCAATCTTATTTATATAAAAAAAAATTCAAAATAGCAAAGTCAGTTATATCATTATTCATTATTCATATATTTTTAAGAATAATTACCTAACATTTTTTATAGTCCACTGAATAGTGTGCAGAGTTGTATCGAAGTTCAAATTCTATTGAAACCTTGTAAGATTCACTAATAGAAAACATCATTCTATGTCTTAGTAAAAGGACAGTTAAAAGCCAAACCGACGTAGCAAAAAACGTGGTGGTATTTTTGTAAATAATTGAACATAGTTCACGTCGAGTTCTATATCCAATGTTGGTTACACCTAAAAACAGTAATAGAAATGACAGTAAAAATAAAATTCAAAATTTTAAAATTAAAATTTGGTGCTGCACACACCACATCGGTTATGAGGCTCAAACCGACGTGGTGTTTACTGACCACCACGTCGGTTTCTAGTACCAACAGACGTGGTGCGTGCTCCAGAAATACATGTGAAATTTTTTATAAAAATTAGGGTTCAATATCACATCGATTCTAGGATAAATAACCGAGGTGATATTGCTTCAGGGTAAAAAAATTGGGGATTTAGGGTATATCACGTTGGTTGATTGTAAATAACCAACGTGATATACCTTTTTTATCTCAACACGCGCCTTTTCACTTTCACTTTTTCTTCATTCCTCCACTGCGCGCGCCTTTCTTCCACTGTTCTGGCGACCCTTGCGACGCTTTTAGGCATTGTTTCACATTGTTCCATTGACGTTTCTCCATCATTTTCGTTCAAGACTTGTTTGAACGGTGCGTATTTTCGTTTCGAGTTCTGTTCAACTTACCATTTTCGTTTCGAGTTCTGTTCAACTTACCATTTTCGTTTCAAGCTTTCACTTCTTTCATTCACAACTTTCTATTTCGTTTGTGCTCCATTTTGTTTTGCTTTCATTTGTTGTCAGTTTTTTATTAACTTTATGTTTGCTTTTCATGGTTATGCATGCGTTGGTGTTCTCTGTTAGCTCCATTGTGCTCGGTTTCATTCTCTGTGCTTGGCGTCACCACTGGTCCTCAAGAGGTATTATTTTTATCCTCTTTGAAATGTTGTGTCTGAATTATTGGAATGGTTGTCTAGATGTGAATGATTTTTATGTGTGTTTGATATATATGTTACGCGTATGGGCATTAAGTTTGGGGATGTTCGGTCCCCGACAATTTGTATTTTATTTAGACATTCTTGTATGATTGGAATGGTTGTCTGTAATGCATGTAAGTTTAAAATGTTTGTGTGTATTGAATTGCTCTTTGTGCATAGTTTGATATATAAGAAACGTGTTTAGGTACTGAGTCTGGGGATGTTCGATCCTCGACAATTTATATTTAATTTGGTCATTGAGTAATGTGTGTGAAAATCTTTCACTAAAAATAGTCATGGATCGAAGTTGGATAAATGCAAGTCGAATCAATGATGTGTATGAGAAAGGTGTTGAAGATTTTTTAGAATTTACTAAATGGAATGGAGCATCAATAAATGAAAGATATTACTGTCTGTGCGTGAATCGTGTGAATGGAAAAAAGACTAATATTGAGTTGATACGAGAGCATGATCTTTGTGATGGTTTCTTGAAGAACTATAGAACGTGGACTTGGCATGGTAGAGTTCTAGACTTACCATATGTATCTAAGCAAGATAAGTGTGAACATTCTAATCTATATTATGAAGATTGCATGGAAGGCATGATTTGTGATATTGGAGAAGAGAGTTTCCACCAAGCCCATGTGTTTGATTCTTTGAAAGATGATTCACTAACAGAATTGTATCCCAATTGTTCAAGTTTTTCACGTTTGTCAGCAGTATTACGGTTATTTAGTATGAAGGCAAGAAATGGGTGGACTGATAGAAGCTTTACTCAATTACTTGAATTTTTGCATAAAATACTTCCTCAAGGTAATAATACATTGCCGACCAGTCATTATGAGGCCAAGAAGATATTGTGTCCAATGGGTTTGGAGTACCGAAAAATATATGCTTGTCCAAATGATTGTATATTGTATAGAAAAGAATTCGAAAGATTGCATAAGTATTCCAGATGTGGGGTATCAAGATACAAAGTAAAGGATGATGACGGGGATGAAGATGACATGAAAAAGGGTCCTCCTACCAAGGTATTGTGGTATCTTCCAATTATACCATGTTTAAAACATTTTTTTGCCAATGTTAACGATGCAAAGAACTTGACATGGCATTCAAATGGGAGAAAATATGATGGGTTGTTACGACATGCTGCCGATTCACCACAATGGAAGAAAATCGACATTTTGTATCCTGAGTTTGGAAGTGATCCAAGAAATCTCAGACTTGGTCTTGCAACTGATGGAATGAATCTGTATGGTAATTTAAGTAGCAAACATAGTTCATGGCCTGTTTTGCTAATTATAATTTGTCGTATTGGTGGTGCATGAAGAGAAAATATATGATGTTGTCTATGATGATATCAGGACCAAGGCAACCGGGAAATGACATAGATGTTTATTTAAGTCCTTTGATAGAGGACTTGAGATTCTTATGGAATGATGGTGTTGAATTTTTTTATGTATATGAAAAGGTCAATTTCAATTTGAGAGCATTGTTATTTTGCTCGATTAATGATTTTCTAGCATATGGAAGTCTGAGTGGTTATAGTGTCAAAGGACATCGTGCTTTCCCGATATGTGAAGAGAACACAAGTTACCATCAACTAAAATATGGGAGAAAGACATATTACATTGGTCATAGAAAATTTTTGAAATGTAATCACCCTTATCGCAGGTTGAAAAAAGCTTTTAATGGTTGTCAGGAAGATAGAACTGCACCTCTACCCTTAACTGGTGACGAAGTGTATAACTGAGTGAGCCACGTCGAAGTCACTTACGGGAAAAATGTCAAGCATAGTGGTGTGAAAAACATATGGAAGAAGAAATTGATATTCTTTGAACTTCCATATTGTTCGAAGTTAGATGTTAGACATTGTATAGATGTTATGCATGTGGAAAAGAATGTTTGTGATAGTATAATTGGTACATTGCTAAATATTAAAGCAAAGACAAAGGATATAATTAATGCTCGTAAGGATTTGGTTGAGATGGGTGTTCGGTTTGAGTTACAGCCACCAGCATGTCATAGTTTGTGAAAATATGAAAAGATCAGTTTTTGTGGGTGTTTAAGAGGAGTTAAAGTACCACAAGGATACCCTTCAAATATCAAAAGCCTCATCTGAATGGAAGATTTGAAACTTATTGGCTTAAAATCACATGATTGTCATGTTCTGATGTAAGCCCTTCTCCTAGTGGCTATTTGTGGAATTCTACCAAAAAGTATTAGACAAGTCATCACTCATCTTTGCCTATTATTCAATGCTATTTGTAGGAGAGTAATTGCTCCTACTAGGTTGGATGATTTAGAAAATGAAGCTATCATTATCTTGTTTCAACTAGAGATGTATTTTCCTCCTTTATTTTTTAATATCATGGTCCATTTAATTGTTCATCTGGTGAGAGAAATTAGAATATGCGGTCCTGTGTTTTTACGATGAATGTACCCAATTGAGAGATGCATGAAGATATTCAAAGGGTATGTGAAGAATCCATATTGACCAGAAGCATCTATTGTTGAAAGATATATTTTAGAGGAAGCAATTGAGTTTTGTACCACATATATGTCAGAAGTAGATGTTATAGGCGTACCGAGGTCGAGGTATGAAGGAAGGCAAGAAGGCAAAAGCACACGAGGTGTGAGGATAGTTCGAAAAGATTAATAACAGGTACTCAAAGCACACTTGTATATTTTGAACAATACTGATGATGCTCTTCCATACATAGATGACCACAAAATTTTGTTGAAGACAGTGAACCCACGTGCAAATGAGAAGTGGTTATTGAATGAACATAACAAAATGTTTTTGAAATGGTTTAAACAAAAAATTCTTCAAAACGATTGTGATGTTGATGAATTCAAATGGTTAGCACGAGGACCTAACTTTGATGTCATAACATGGTCTGGGTACGATATTAACAAGTTCTCTTTTTACAAAAACACTGAGGATTAGAAAAGTACAATGTAGAATAATGGTGTTACCCTTGAGGCAGAGTCAATGCACTTTGCTAATTCAAACGACAACAATCCTGTGATGGCTACAATAAGTTACTTTGGAGTAATTGAAGAAATATGGGAAGTTGACTACGTCAAATTTAGAGTTCCAATATTTAAGTGTAAATGGGTTGATAGTAACATAGGAGTGCATGTTGATGATTTGGGTTTTACCTTGGTTAATCTTGCAAAGATAGGTTCTAAGGAAGATCCTTTCATGATGGCTTACCAAGCAAAACAAGTTTTTTATGTCAAATATCCTTCTAGTAAAAGGTGGTCAGTTGTTATACAAGGGAGAACTGAATATGACGTTGATAACCATGAGGACTCAATATTCCAACATGCTGACAACTCATTTTCAAGACACTTACCTCCTATTTAATGAGGAAAATGATGTTGATGAAGTACATGCTACATGGAGTGATCATAATGAAGGAATATGGGAAAACATTGTAACACTGCTAGAATAAAATAAAGTAATGTTTAATTATTTGTTGTTTTTATTTTGAATTTGAACATTGATTGTACTCAATTTCAACATTTAATGTTAAGCTTAATTAATTTTTTAAGTTTTAATCTTATGTTTGTGTTCTATTTAGGTCATGGCTGATTCACAGAGGAAGAGTAGAGAACCTACATGATTGAGAGGCATTATTGCTAGTCGACTTGGTGGTTTCAAGGTCCTAGTAGACATAGACCCTCAGACTAGTAGGGATTCAGGCCCTATTCGTGCCCATTTGGGACGTACGAAGGTGTCTGTTTGGCTTCTGACTTGGGATCATGTGATTGAAGCTGAGAAAAATATGATTTGGCAGGATCTTACTGTAAGTAATTCATTTTAAGCTTATTGTAAGTCATTAATAATGATAATTATGTGTTTTATGTTTAATGACTTGTTTATTTTATTTTGCAGACAAACTTTGAGTTTGAAACATCTCCACTAATTAGAAAGAAAATTATGTCATCCATTGTTATTAAATAGAGAAAATTCAAGACAAACTTGACCAGTTAGTACATCTTTGGTCAACACAAGGGAAAGTCCCCTTGTGAGAAGTATTCCATTGATGAAGAGACTTGAACACAATTTGTCCAATCTAGAGAGGATCCCTTTTGGCAGGTTTGTTTTATCCATCATAATTTTATTAAGTAATATGACTTGGCAACAAAGTTTTTCTATTTATTGTGTAGAAGTGGAAGAAAGCCCAAAACATTCAACATAAGAATGTCACCCCCCACCGGTTGTCTCGAGGGGGAGGGGAGGTATGATTTATCATAAAAGAATATAATGGAGGAGAAACTAAAAAGATTAAAAGAAACATCATCTTCAGATGATGTCATTTCTCCCCATCCCCTCCTAGTTGACAAGAGAAATGGAAATTGGCTAAGACTAAACCTGGAGGGTAGATGACATCACCACAAACACTTGAGATTGCCCAGCGTATTATAAGTTAATAACAATTTACTCATCATATCTAATGTCTTATTATTATACAATGTTGACGTATTGTATTATTTTTTACAGGATTCTCTAGTGGAGCATAGCTCCCAGGGCAATTTTGTCATTCAAGGAAGACAAGATATATTGACTGCTGCTCTGGACACCGAGGAACACCCTGGTCGTGTACGGACTGCTGGATATGGTACGGGTGTGAGACAATATTTTGGTTCTGCTCCACGTTCTAGCTCATCTCTTTCTTTATATAATGGATCAGATATCTCGCCTTAAAGATGAATTGACGTCTCAAATAGAAGAAAAATTGACGTCTCAAATACAACAAAGAAAACGAGATCAATTAAGAGATGAGTTGAGACATGAATTAAGAAGAGAATCTAACGAGAAGTTGGAATCTATGGACATATCACAGCAGCACACTCCTCTGCAGGAAGGAGTAGTTCTACCTACACGTGGGAGAGCTAGCACAAAGGGGAGTTGTGCTGCTGAAGATGAGGAGGAAGATACCAACACTGATACCTCATATTGGTGTAAATTATTTGTTAGAGATCCTCCTCGATTGGTGGCGATTGGGAGAGTCTTTGTCGGATCTTTGACGCTTTATATAGTTCAACTTGGAGATGATTTTTGTCGGGTAGTTGTCGAAGAAGTTAAACAAGTAGATGTCGAGGTGTCTATGCCCACATCAGAGATTAGACTTGTAGGAGAGGCACCTGGTACATTTATTGTGTGGCCTACACATCTCTTACAAGCCATTTCTAAAAGGCCTCAGGTATTTTGTTTTGTCTTAATCTTATTTAAATTCACACTTAATGTTATTTGAATTGATACATTTTGTTTATGTGTAACAGGACCGTGGGAGGAAAGATAAATCACCAGCTGATGATTTAGGTCCTAGGTCTCCACCACTTGAGTTAGAAGTGAATCCACTTCAGGAGTTGACTCGTGTATGCTACGAGTTATTTAATAATCCTCTTCAAATTCCTTGGGATGTATCCATCTTCGGGGTGGATGGTGTCCCATTGTATATAGCTATGCAAGACATCTTAGAGCTCATTTAGGGTAACTAGATGTTAAACATTACAATAATTGAGTTATGGATGATGTAAGTATACCTTTCTACATGTTATAAAATTCATGTTATTTCATCAACAACTATTACTAACATTGATTTTAACTATGCAGGTACGTAAATAATTTAGTTTATAGCTCAGGGAATCCCGATATTTATCGTTTCCTTGAGCCACAAAGTTTATAGAGGTCTAGAAATAAAAAGATTGACACTCAGCAATATATTCAAAGATGGATTTCCGAATCTAGAAAGAGAATTTACTTTCCCCTATTATCCATACGTAATTTTCAAATGTTTATATTTTGATCTTAAGTAATGTTGAGAATATGAGATTCTCTAATGTTGTTATTTTAGGTCCCATTAGCAACTGATGATTGTGTGTCTCGCGAACAACACAGTTGTTTGCTTCTGTTCGTTGAATCAGAAGACATCAAGCGATATGAAACAAATAATATAAAGGTATCATTTAATGTACTTTAAATAACATATATCACTCCTTTTTGGTATAATATGCAATTTACTAAACATATTGGATTTTAGTGCAATGAATGTGTGTAATGTTCTTGGAGGAAGATCTACATCCACATCTCAAAACCTCCATTGGATATATCCTAAGGTATTTAATTCTAAAATAAGTTTATTAAAATTAACATTTAATTATTTGATGATTCACATTTAATGAAAGTGCAATAAGCAACAAGGAGGCTGGGAATGTGGATATTACATCATGCACTGGATGAGAACCATAACACGAGCTGGTATCACGATTCTTGGGAGCAGGTAAGAACATGTCTTAACTTTATACAAATGTCAAATGTTTTTCAAGTGTCAAGTTTGTACATTTATTTCAGGTTTTTCAGGACCCAAAGCCATTGGATAAGCAAACAATAGCATAACTTCAAAAAGAATGGGCAAAGTATTTTCTCCAAATTAGAAGTAGTTTGTAGATTAGTATAGATTAGAAGTGTATATATAACATTGTATTTATCTACATTAGTGTATATATTTAACTACATATGTACTGAACTGAAATTGTAATATAATATTTGAACTGCAATTGTAAATGTATTATGGCTTCTTTATAAAACTAGTGCAGGGGCCTAATTGATAATTCAATTTGTATATTTAAAATAAAAACACATACACAACGTCGGTTATGGCAAAAACTGTCATTGTAAAGGATACACCACGTCGATTTTGACCATAACCGACGTGGTGTTCCATTTTAAATAATTTCAAGAGGCATGACCATGTCGATTATTTGGACACAACCGACGTGGTTTGCCATTACACCACGTCGATTATGGCTATAACCGATGTGGTGTTTCATTTAAATTTTAAATATTGAACAAACACCACGTCGGTTTTAACCAAACAACCGATGTGGTGTTGTCTCTGGAGCACTCCTCTAGACTATTTTACAATAGGTTCATGACGTCGGTGCCTGGTTTAAACCGACGTGGAGGTTGACAATATGACGTCGGTTTGGTAACCGACGTGGTGTTTGAAAACATTCAACGTCGGCTTGGTTTATGTAGGTTCTGGAACTGACGTTAAGGGGCTCCCAGAACCGACTTTGAATACTGTTTTTGTACTAGTGATTTCTCATCCTCCATAACATCCAAATAATATATGTAACATCTACTAAAAAAATGTGTTTCATAAGATGACTACCTACAACATTAGAAAATTCTTAATATCATGAACAAAGGGAAAAGTTGAATCTAGAAATGCCTATTGGAGCCAAGGTCATGTTTTAACTGCCATATTGCACTAAAAAATAATATGAAGAGTACTCTCCTTATGTTGTTTGTACTGGGTACAAATGGAACACATATTGATTCCTTTAAACTAGACCTCTTTATCCGAGAGAATTTTCTTATGTGACAACTTCCAAAGAATAATAGTATTGACAGGTGGAATAACACTTAGCCAAATTAGACTATTCCAAACAGAAAAGTTATGAGGAATATGAAAATGTTCCTAGGCACTTTCTAGCCTAACACTCTAGAATCATTTAAGTTCCAATTTGGAACGTTAAGAAAGTAAGTGAGAACCAAATTTTGGATATTGTCCAAGCCTAAAAACATGTGCAAAAGGAAAGACAAACTCCATGTATTACGGTCCCATACATGAAAAGATTTAGAATTAAGTTGACTTTCTCAATCCTCGAAACACCAACCAATTGAGAAATATTGTTATTGGAACACCATTTCTCAATTCAGTAATTTACTTGCTCACCATTTGCAGTTGTCAAACGAGTATTATCAAGAACCAACTCATATTGTTTAACAATATTAGGCCAAACTAAAAAAGACTTTTAAATAACAAACTTATTATATTTGTTCTTCAAAAATCTTGATCTCATGAGAACAACTCAAGACCTATAACCATAAGAGATATAATAAGCAAGACAAAGCATGAATGCTTTATTTTCATCATGAATATGGAAAACTTATAGACCACCTTCCTACTTGCTAAAGTGTAGCTAACTCCAGTTAAGGGTAACCAAATGTTGCTTATTTATATTACTTTTCTGCATTAAATTTCTAATCCAATGATGAACAACTTTAAGAATATTTGAAGCCATTTATAAATTTGGAAGCTCTAAATAAGAACATCTGCTATTACAAAATTAACAAGTTAACCTTTTGTTAACCTTTTTTTGTTAAATGACAAGTGTACCAGTCGCTCATGTGGCAAACAATAATATATCATTCTCTCCTAAAAGACTTATGCAATACACAACAATGTTTACAATTAGAATAAAATTAGACCAAAGAACAATTTCATACTTTGAGTAGTTGTGCAAGAAAATAAATTATGCAAAACAAATAAAATATTTTTATAAACTTTATGTCAGATCTAAGATGACAGAATAAGATTAAGGATCGATGATATGAATATTTCTTAGTGTTAGACTTCATCATACACTAGTAGAAAAAACATATTCTACGGTAGGATATCATCACGGTTAGAAAGGAACCGCAATTAAAAATAACACGGTGGCATTTTTGAAATTAAGTGTAATCATATCACCGCGGTTGGAGCGATAACCGCACATGCAGGGAGATACTAACGCGATTGTTTAGACAACCGCGCTGGTATCTGCAAAATAATTTAAAAATTATTTTGCAGGGAGATATAAAGGCGGTTGTTTAAACAACTGATTTTGTATAGGAGATACAAGGGCGGTTGTTTAAACAACCGCCTTTGTATCCCATTTTTTAGGGTTTTGCTTACCCTATGCTTCCATAAATACATCGAAACCAAGCGCCGCACCATGCCACACCACTTCTCTCATTGCAACACAAATCAAAGAACGAGAGAAACTTCTTATTAAACACTCATCTTTGAAACCCTTTCCCTCTCTTCGTCCTTTTCGATCTTCCTTCTTCGTTCGCCACAATGAGAGAGTGCATCAAACACGACATTCAGGTCTCATTTCTAAACCCTAATCTCTCCATTTTTTTACACTCGCTTGCTCAATCGTGATTTGTTTTCGCTCTTTGCTTTTCCTCTACATCTCAACCACGGTTTTGTCGTTTGTGTCTATTATTTGCGTTTCTTCTCTATTGCTTCACCGATTTACTGATCTGTACCCACTCTATGTTTTCTACCGACATTTTTTTCGTTTTCGTCCGATTGGTTCGTTGGTGTATGTGTACGCTCTGTATTTTTCGAACATTTGCTTCTCCTTTCGTATTGTTCGAGAGATTGGAGATTTAAATTTGATAATAACGCCTATTTAAATTTGTCACAACAAGAAGCTTCGTTGGGTTTCTGTAACTGTTGAATTTTGGTGGACAACAGGGAATAGCTGCTGCCATTTTTAAAAAAAATTACATATACGAGCGCGGTTGTAGAGAAAACCGCGCTCGTATGTGCAATATGAGCATTTCTTAACGCGGTTGTTAGAGAACCACGGTGGTATGTTATACTTTCTATCGCGGTTGTATAACCGCGATTGTATCTTCAGTATTTTTTATCGCGGTTGAATCTATCGCGGTTCCGGAACCGTGCTTGTAAGCCTTATATAACCACGATTAAATGTCTTTTTTCTACTAGTGATACCTCCCTCTTATGCATAAAACAATTACCTTCTTTTCCTAACTAATATCAATGTCAACCCACAATAATACCCAAACCCTAATATCTTAGGTGAATAAGCCTAAGCTTCCCTATTAATCGTCAATCTCTTGATCAATTATATAAAAAAGACTTGTTTTGATTACAAGGGTTTAACACAACAAATGAATCATGCTCTATGTCTAGGTGCAGGCTTTCATTAGGTATTCTAATTTATATCTTGAATATTAACAATATTTCTTAATACTTTTAGAATCAAAGTTTTAAGCCATGAATCAACACAACAAGCATTAAGCGCAAAATTGAAATACTGATATTAAAAGGAAAAAAGACATATAAAAACATAATATTGATTACATGAGAGTTTGCTAGATTATATCTAACCTCAACAACAATGAGTTTAGTTCCTCATAGACATAAGAACCCTAAACTTACAAGATGAATAGTAGAAGAAGAAGATTACACTAAAAATCCTAAAATTGTTGTCCAAGACTTACTGTTTTTCTTCTTTGGCTTTGTGTCTAAATCCTAACACATGCACTTATTAAATAGATTTTTAGAACGATGTTTGCACCCAACTCAAGTTAAGTGGCATCGGGCTCAAGTTTCTTTTGCAAGGTCCACGATTCAACTCATGCTCGACACAACTTCCATGGCTTTAAACGCAACTTTGTAGATTTTTCTTCTATCTTATGCACCCTTTCATAAACCTTCTATCATTTGTCTTTCTTCATGACCCTTTCATAAGCTTTCTATCATTTGTTTTCCTTCATGAGTTTCTATGTATCATTCTTTATGGGCTTCAATTCTTTTCTTTAAATTCAGTGCTTTCTATTATCTTTTTAAACAAAATAAAGAAAATTAGTATAATTTATAATTTTCGAACAAAAGTAATCAATTTATTAATAAAAACCAAATAAAATAAAAAATAAACAAAGTTCAAATTTAATAAGAGTTAATTTCACAATAAAACTTGATCCAAAATATAATAAAAATAAATATTTTCACCTTTTTCCATTACACCAATAAAGTTTTCTTTACAAAGCACACGTTTAAAACATATTGTTTTAAGTAACAAGATCTAAACAAGGAAATTAAAGGAACGAAGCTGTAGTACATCAAAGCTTCAATTCTCGTATCTAAAACTGCCGAATTATGAGCGATATAGAAATAATTAACATTAGTTAAGATTTAACCTGAACCCATAGCATATGCGTGAAAGAATGATATACTAGTGAGAATGCTTTTAATTATTATGGAAAAACAAAAATATTATCCACATAGAGATCATGAGACGGAAAGGAAAAGATTCTGTTGGAGTCAGCCATTAATTTAAACATTTGTGAATTTTATTTACAGCATCCCCATTTCATATACCACCTAACACAATTAATGTGCTCAAACACGATGTGACTTGAAATTCTACATCGAATATACAGTACAAATATAAAATTTTAGTCCTGGAGGAAAAAAGAGACTCCGACTCTGACTGCCTTGTCCCCTCAAATTTTTAATTTTCACTCTGTACTTAAAGTTTGTGCTTTATTTAATGTTTAAATTGATAAATTTTAATAAAATTTGAAAGGGCAGCTTGAAAGGAGACGCTCGGGAAAAATTACAAGTGGGCCTTTGTTTGAATTCTACGAAGCTCCAGATTTGAAAGCAAGCGGGAAGAAAATGTGCCCTTTACTTTGGAGAACATGCCACGATTCTATATACGATGTCTTTGGATCAGACTATATACATAAAAGTATTATGATACAAATAATTATAATCACATATATATATATATATATATATATATATATATATATATAAAAAAATATATAATTTTT
>Ga0209489_101462_pt1 | contig 48508 bp, 24 predicted proteins | sample SiratrowhiteBW_FD_187527 | JGI IMG/M metagenome (GOLD analysis project Ga0209489, IMG submission 187527) | Root nodule microbial communities of legume samples collected from California, USA - Siratro white BW (SPAdes) (version 2) | ecosystem: Host-associated > Plants > Roots > Nodule | place... | reverse complement strand
ATTAATATTATACATATTATTACAATTTCAATAATAATAATAATAATTATTAATATTATTAGAAATATTATTATTAGTACATTATTACTATTATTATTACTATTAATATTATTATTATTATTATAAATATTATTAGTATCATTGTTATTATTATTACTATTATTATTATTATTAATATTATTATTATTATCATTACATATATCATCATCATTATTAATATTAGTATTTTAAAAATTATTAATATTATTATTTTATTTTTATTTTTATTATTATTATAAATATTATTACTATTACTAAGCAAAAGTCAACTCAGAAATTTGCCAAGTCATCTTATTTGATGTGGCCAACACGTTTTTGCTTCCCAAAGGAGTTTAACTTTTAAAGCATAGAATAGATCCATTAACTCTGTTACTGCCTTTACATCTTCTCACTGTCATCATGCTCCAATCGATTTGATCACAATATGTTTCTTTCTTCTCAAAGTAATTAATCGATATTGGACAATGACAACCAACTAAACCATTAAATTACTAGTATACAGAATTACAATTTCCAGTATAATCTTTAGACCTTATAACTCTATTCTAGTCTCACAACTCACAAAATACTAGAGGTTAGAGGTCAACTTCAATAGGCTGTTTATGCCCATGCATAATTTATTTTAGACAGATTACTTGAATATCCTCCAAATATGAGATATTTCCCTAAATAGGAGATGCTTTCTAAAAATTTTAATTCTCAAAAAATAGAGATATTCGTTAGTGTTAGTTAATAAACCAACTTGATATAGAGAAGGGAAGGTTGGTTTGAGAAAATGGGAGAAGAAATGGTAGCGACTTGGTGGATTTTGAAGATGAAGCATCAAAGCAGAACGAGTGACACTAATTGCAACCTTCTTTTTCACTCAAAACCTTTGTTCTAAATACACAGACACTCGCATAACAATGGATAACGGAATTTAGGGTTTTAGGTACATCCTATGAGTTTTTCTTTTTCATTTCCTTTATTGTTTCTTTTTTCCAATGCATAAAAATAATTTGTGCTCATTAAATACGGTTAAATCAGTATCTAAATCATGAAGTACACAATGTTCAAATGATTATGAAAGAGGAACGAGAATACGGAAGACTGCGAAATTTCAAGGTTAAAAGTGCTACACATATGAAATTTTTTTAAATGAATTAAAGAATTTATTAAGTGTATTTAAAGAGAAAATATTCATCAGCACAAAAAATTTCATTCACATGAGAGTCGAGCGGTCATAAGAGTCCACCAGTCATCATTTGATAGCTTTGAAGACAAAGAGAAAAGCAACTAAGCATTTTTGTGTAAATACGGTAGGTTCGTAGTCTTCAATTTTGAGTCTCATTATTTTATCACAGAACAAACTATTATAAATTTTCCAAAGTTATAAAGGATGTTTTGGAAACTTTGATTTTTTTTTTTTTTTAAGAGTGTTTTTCTTATTACGAGAGGTTTTGATATCAGAAAAAAATTGAAATTAGGTTATTTAAAGAGGTTTAGAATACTTTATTATTTATAGAGATGTTAAAACTCATCACTTATATAAGTTAAAATAGTTGATCTTAGAGGTGTTAAAATTTATTATTTAAAAAGGTTGAAAAAACTTTATGAGAGACATTAAAACAACTTATTTTAGTGAAAACTTTTAAATAGTTTACTTAAAGGTAACTAAAACAACTTATTTTACTGAAAACTTTTAAGCAGTTTACTTAATGGAACTAGACGTAGCCTTATTTGATATATTATATTTTTATTATTTTAATTGTCCATATTTAATGAATTGAGTTCAAGTTCCATTCAATCTCTCCTTTTCTTGAGTCAAGTTTGTAATAAAGCTAATCTTAGAGTCGGGTTATTTATAGGACTTGAGAAATGATCGTAGGAGAACTCATGGAGTACGAAGAACAGCCCATCAATAAGCCACCCCTGTTCAAAGGAGAAAAAATTGAGCACTGGAAACTAGGATGATATCCTTCCTAGAGTTTAATGATTTTGGACTCATGAAGGTAATTAGGATAGGTATTTAATCTTTGGTTGATACTTATGGTAAATTAATTGATTAGAAAACCTAGAGCAAGGAGGATTCTGAGTTATGTCAAAACAATGCCAAAGACAATCACATATAATTGTATACCTTGTTATAGGAAAAATTCACAAAGGTGCATGCAATTATAAGTGCAAAGGAGATATGAGATACACTAACACTCTCTCACGAAGGATCAAAATGCATAAAACACAGTATGAGATATTTACCTTGAAAGATAATGAATCTATTCAATCCTTGATAACAAAACTGCAAACTATCCTAAACAATCTTAGATCATTAGGTATTGTCATTAGTCAATATGACATTAATGAAAAAATACTCAAGACTCTTTCACAAGAGTGGAACGTTCAAGAACTACACTAGGAGCTTCTGATGCAGCTTGAGGAGCTAGTAGGTATGCTTACCCTTTAGAATGTCCAAATCAACCTCAAGTAGAAAATAAGTGAGATAGGAAGAAAAACCCATCAAGAATAAGATTTTTATGTCCACCTAGGAAGACCTAGATATGTCTAACTTAGAAACTGAGGAAGAGGCACATGTTGGACTCATGGCAAATGTAGAAGACATATCTGTGTTAGATGTATCAGATAAAAAGGTAGATTTTTCTTATATTTACTCTCTTAGGAAAGCATATTTAAAGCTTATTTCATATAATGAACACATCATATCTAAATATAAAGGATTAAAAAGAAAGTTCAAAACATGAATAAAGACAAAAATTGAACAGACCTTATTAAATGAATTTTTTTGTGAAGAAAGCACTAATATGAAGAATATATTAGAAATTAAGAATGTTGAATTAGATAAAACACAAAAGAAACTTTTTCAAACAAATGTAAATCTAGGAAAAAGACAAATAGAATAGTCAATTTATAAGAAAATAGAAAACTTATAAATAAAAAAGTTAGCTTTAAGGAAGATTTTATCTTGGTAAACCTTTAAATCTCCTACTTAGAAGTTCTAGAAAATCACATGATAAATTTGGAATAGAACATAATAGATTTAGAGCACAACATGTAAATAACATGGCATCTGCATCCTCTAGTAGTCTTTAAAGGAGAACCACAAAAAGCTGACAAAAGAGGACCTAATAAAATATGGGTACCTAAGAATAAAACATAATCTCCCTTGTAGATGTACACAACTCAAGCAAAAAGAATTGTCATGGTATCTGGACAGTGAAAGCTCATGACACATGACGAGAGAAAGGTATATATTCCAAAACTTGCAATTCAAAAATGAAGGTGTCGCAACCGGAATCACGACGGGGATGGCGATCAGAAAATAATTATAAAAAAAATAGTTTGAAAAATTGAGAAAAGGAGTCGCCACCATAGTTTATTAGGAAAACTATGGAAAAACTGAAAACTAAGGCGCAAAACAGGATTTTGAGTCCGGGAGTCGATTACGTGTGGGGAAGGTGTTAGCACCCCACAACGCCCGTCCTAAGACGGTTCCTTTAATTAAGTAAGTAAAACGAGTGTGATTTCTAGAAATATTTATTTTTTCCCAAAAAGAAACAAAATGCATATAAAACAAAACAAAAATATTTTTTTATTTTTTAGAGCCCGACAAGGTTTGACCTTGCTCCTACGTATTTTTATCGAGGATAAAAAATCAGGGTTACGTAATTCTTTAAAAATTATTTATTTTTGAGATATTTGATATTTTTTTATTTTGAAAGTTTTGTTATATTTTTGTATTTTTGAAAATTTGATATTTTTATATATTTTTAGGAGAAAAATTTATATTAGACATACTTGACGCGTGCGGTCATTTGAATATCTAAACGAAATAATAAAACTTTTTTGAATTAAACTCGCGAGCGTAATTTAGACATTTAATTGAAATTTATTTTGAAACGAGATAATATTTTTAAAACAAACAAAATAAATTATATGCGAATTAACTAGAAAGAAGAAAATACAGAAAATTTAGTGCACATATAATGAAGTGGAATTAACCGACTTCTATTTGAATTTGATAAGTAAAGAAATAAAATAAAATAAAATAAAAAACTGCACCTTTATTTTAATTAAAATGAACTTAAAAGACTTATATTTGAATTTGATAAGTAAAGAAATAAAATGAAAAAAGTTGTGCACCGTTATTTTAATTAAAATGAACTTAAAAAGTTTATATTTGAATTTGATAAGTAAAGAAATAAAATAAAATAAAAGTTGCACGTATATTTTTTTGAAGTAAAACAAAAAAGATTTATTTAAAAAGTTTCTTTTTTAGGAACAATAAAATGAAAAAAAACCAAAATAATTAAGTTATATCACATCACATGTATCAATACCATTTCTTTTATATTTTCAACAATTCTTTATTAAAAAAAAAATATTCCGTTTGGTGCCAACTAAGAACTTTGGATAAGCCTACTCCCAACCACATAATATTCCCTTTATTTTCATTCTTTGCCGAGAGAAATTTATATCAACTGCCACGTGTCATTAATCTTATTAAGCCACGTTCATTTGTATGGCAAAACCCAAAATTCATTTTTACTCCCTTTTTATACCTATTTAACTCTCCAACGAAATGGGCCTAAGCCTAGCATCACGTCACTCTCCATTTAAATATTAACCTAAATGAAATAAGGTTTGTAAGGGAACAGAGAAGGCAGCGGTATTCGGCGTGGCTCATTCCTTCATCCTGACTCCTTATCACCCAAACTCATTCACCGTTCTTTATTTTTCCTTTGCCACATCATCTATTCTATTGTTCTCAAAACGAATAATGCAAACTGTTGAGGCGATTTCGTGGTTAGAGGGACATGGCTTGGCATGGAACGATTTGGTTGTTATGGCGGAAGCAATGATGAGTACCATAAGTGAAGGTGAGGTGTAGCTTTTTTGGCGACTGGTGATGGTGTCATGGGTGAGAAAGAATGAAGAAGAACCTTTGGGAGAAGAAGGATGGTAATAGAGATGTTAATGGTATCATGGGGGTAGTGAAAATGTTTTGTAAGCTTATAGGGTTAATGTTGTGAGAGTTAGAGACGCAGTGGAGGTATAGCATGTGGTGACATGAAAGGCGCTGGTGGGATGGCGCTGTTGGGTGAAGACGACAGTGATTAATGGCTCCTTGGTTTGACACCGAAGTGGTGACAAAGGTAGAGGAGGTGGTTGGCGAGTTTGTTTTTTTTTTTTTTTTTGGTGAAGGAAAGTGAGTGTTGGAGGCAGGGAAGCGGTTGAGTTAAGGGACGAGAGATTTGGTGGATGCGATGTAGAGTATGGGTGGTGATATGGCTTGTGGAGGTATTTCGGCTTGGAGGTGAGGTGACTCTTGGTTTTAAGTGGCGTGGGAACGTGTTGTAGATGATGATGGGTGGCATTATAGGAGGGTTGAAAATGAACTTGTGAGGTGCGTGAAGGGCAGCTTGTGGTAATGAGGTAAAACTGTGGGGGAGAAAAGAAAAATGGCAGCGTGGGGTTTGCATGGTTGTTTGTTCTCTCTTGACGATGAAAGTTTGGTGGCAGGGAGACGAAAGGGAGGTGCTTGATTTGTGTGGTTATGGTGATTTTGGGTGTTGTTTGGGGTTGTATGGGAGGCATGATGGAAGTACATGACGAAGAAAGGTAGGGAAAGTAAGGTGGATGTTCTTGGAGGTGGTTTCATGGTAGAACTACATGAAGGTTTTATGGTGGTTTTATGGAGAGGTATAAAGACACGGTATGGCACATGTTGTTGCGAAGTGCGTGATGGCAGTAACAGAGTGAGATACTTATTTTAAACATATTATGATATTTAAAGGCAATAAAACCACTTAAAAATGGAAGTGACGTAACAAACCAGGAAAGAAAATGACAATGGAGAAGGAATCAGTAGGTTTTAAACAATGCTCATCATGCATACAGATATTATACACCCAGTCACTCAAATATTATTCCTCATGAGTTAAAATAGAAGAAGAAATTTTACCTTAAAAAAAAAACTGTCTTTGCCAACAAAAAAACTTTTTCCTCTTCTCCTTTCGTCCCCCTCTATGCTTTTCTTCCCTCTTATCTCTAATCTCTCCTCTTCTTTTTCTCCTTTGATTTCTAAAAGAATTCCCCCCATTCACTCTCTAATTCTCACCCTCTTATATTCTCTCATAGCGTCTCTCTTTTGCAGAAAGCCAAAATGAACCTTTTTCTCATCAGTAAACGCCCTCCTCTATAAGAGGACCCCTATGTAGGTGAGGCCAACGCCTCTTTTGCTTCTGAACCAAGACCATAAAATACTTTTGCAGAGTAAAGTTCCTTTTTAAGAAGACACCAAGCAAACTTTCTGTACAAGGGTAAGGCACGCAACAACAATACATAACAATATGGTAAGTGTTGGAGAAAGAGGATTTGAGAGATATGACCTTCTATGGCGGTCAAACTAGGAAGTCTGAAATAGGAAGTGATGGGTTGTGGGTTTTGATTTTTTTTATCTATTAATAAAAAATAAATAAAACCATATATAATTTTATTTTTTTGAAAATTAAAAAAAAAAACATTTTTCTTTTTTTCAAAACTCAAAATTTTAGACTAAACTTTTTTGTATTATGAAGAAACTTTTTATTTTACTTTTTACTATTATTACTTTTTTTTTTAAAAAAAGGTAGAATAAAAATGCAAATTAAATATTTTATATTTTTTTGAAAAAAATAAAGAAAACAATAAATCTAAAAATGTAGTAAAATTTAAACTAAAAGGTGATTTTTTTTTCTATTAATCTGAAATATTTATTTTTATCCGGACGAAATTAGGTGCTGACAAAAGGAAAATTTGTATTTGGGAGAAAACAACACGGACAAGTGATTAGTAATTGATGTATAAACTTCCCAAGGTGGAGGTGTAATGCGAAAGTCGAAAATGTCTATGATAATGGAAGAAATTCTTTGTTTAGATTTTGGTTTTCTTGTTTTTCATCTTGTAAAATTTGTTATTTTTTAGATTTGTAGCTCTAAACAATTTGACTTTGTATAGAGTATACGATAATCATTTAATGGGTTGTTTTTGTCTAGTTAGCATGAATTTTTACATAGATTTTCTATGGTATAACTTTTCTTTGTTTTTATCTCAAAATGTTGTTTTAGTGTGTAGTATTTGTTGAACAAAAAATTGTTTTTACTAGACCATAGACCATTACTAGCTTCGTGTTTTTATCTAAGTTTTTTATCTGTTTTTCTTTAAATAAATTATTAGTAGTTTTCTAATTCATCAGTTTTAATTTTTCATGAAAAAATAAATTTTTGGATAGTTTTGGTAGAATTAGCCTTAGTGAGATTTGAGCTTGTTCCTTTCTTATGTGATTCACTCATGTTTGTAAATATTATAAAAATTTGAAGTGTCTCTTTTAAAACTACTTGTTTTATATCTACTCTTGAACTTAGCCAAATTGACTTATCTTATATCATTTTCTCTTTTACGTTCTTTTAAGCCTTGTAACCTTTTCTTTGACGATTTATTAACTCGTTACAAGTCCCGAAATCTAAAAAATCCATTATATACCTAGCCTTGGAGTCTTAAGGTGTTTTGATTTGTTTTTGAAATTGATTAAGGGTTAAATGTGGATTGTTACATTGAAATTTGTGACAAATGGTCTAATGATAATTATATAATATTTTTACAAAAAAAGGAATGATTATAAAATTGTGTTGTATTGAAAAAATTGATTTAAAGAAATAGTTTGAAAAAAAAAAGAAGAAAATAATAGAAAGAAGAAGAGAGTTATTTTATTATATTTTGATATTATTAGCTTTTAGCATTAAATTATTTATATTTAAAAAATAAAATAAATATAATTAATTATATAATATTTTATAATAAAAATTATAATAATACTAATTTACTAAAATAATAAATTAAATTAAATTACAAAATAATAATATAAAAAAATTATTAATAATAAAAAATAAAATTATTAATCATATTTAACAAATTAATTATATTTAATTTTAAATTAATTTTAACTATAAAATACACTAAAAAAATATTTTATTAATTACACACATCATATTACTCACAAATTTTTATAAACCTCAAATCCATTCTCTAATCTAAATAAAGAATTAAGTTTGATCTCCATTCCTAATTTCATTATGATTTTTAACTTTGAATTATTTTGATTTATCTTATCTTCACCTTAATCACATTACTAAGTAATTAAAAAATTTATTTGATTTTAAATTGCATTCATTATTAATAGTGAAGTTTAGAGATGTTTTAAGTCCATGATAATGTTATTAGCCTGGACACCTCAAAGAATAAGTAAAACATATCATATGAAGAAGTTATCATTATTTATATAAAAATTAATTTAATTAAGGCACGTTGTTAATAGTTTTAGAGTTGAAATGATGAATTTTTTTTCACATTCATAATTTTTATGGTAGATATTTCTGACAATTTATTTAGTAATTTTTTTATTTATTGTACCATAAATTTAAGAAATTAATTATATTGTATTATTTCATCTAGTAAGAAAAAATTTGACTGACAAAACCAATAAAATAAGTAAAAAATTTCATGCTAATAGGACGGTATGGACTAAATCATAATCAACATATGGTTATTTTTAAAATAATCTCCAAAAATTTCAAGCTTATAAACTCACTTATTATTATGATAAAAATAAATTTAGATATTAAGTTAATTTAAATTATTCATAATAAAGATTTTGTTGTGAAGATTGGAAAGATAAATATTGATTGATGTGTTTATAAATCGAAAAATGGGGTTTGGGAAATTTGTTCCGAGTTCTAACATCTCTTGTCTCCATGTTGAACCAGAAAATCATCTTCTACCCAATACCATCTAATTCTAACCTAACAGCTTCGAGTTTCGAACTTGCAGTCACAAATTCATTCAATCAATCGCTGTCTTTGCCCCCAGCGAAATGCTTCAATCCCCAGGTCACTCGCCGCCCCACTTGTCGTCGCCTTCTCCTTCGATTTCGCAGGTGTCGGTGCAAAACCTTAACGATCCAACATCGTTGTCGTCGAGTGCGAAGAACCCTAGGGTTCTGGATGAGGACACGAACGTGAAGGCGTTGGATAAAATCAGCGAGCGCGACTACTTCCCCAATAACTCGAAGGTAACTTCTAGAACCGCCTCCCACACACCCAGTTCCACTTTCGTTAGAAATTTCACACCTTTGGATGAATTTGACGGAAAACTCCCCCAACCGCCTCCCGAGTCTAAAGAGGGGGATAATAATGACGGTGGAGTTGATACTTCGCTTGTTTCCAGTGAGGACAATCATAGCTTTTCCAGGAATTTAGAGAAATTGAATAGGAAAAGGAATGAGAAGTGTGGGTATTTGAACGAGGATGTGAAGAGGGATAGCATTAGTGATGAATATGGAACCTCTTATGAGCCTCCGAGTACCCTTGAAGGGTGCAATGACTCTACCAAGTTGAGGTCTAGGGACCAAAGACTGGCTCTGCAAGGTGAGCCCAAGTGTGTTATATGTGGCCGCTACGGTGAATACATATGTGATGAAACTGATGATGATGTTTGTAGTTTGGAATGCAAACAGGCATTGCTTTGCAGAATTGCCAAATCAGTGGCTAAAAAGATTCCTATAGCTGATGAATGCTTTTATGTTAGTGATGCTGATAACAAATCAGGGATTGCTCCTATGGCTAGTGATCTTAGAACTAAGCTTGACATTCATGTGAAGGGTGATGTAGTGGCACCAGTTTTGTCATTCTCTGCTTGTAACCTTCCTGACAAACTACTCCACAATATAGATGCAGCTGGATATGACATGCCTACACCTGTTCAGATGCAAGCAATCCCGGCTGCTTTGACGGGCAAAAACATGCTCGTTTTGGCCAATACGGGTTCTGGGAAGTCTGCTTCGTTTCTTATTCCGATAGTTTCTCGTTGTGTGAGTCATCGTCGACAATATCTTTCGGATAAGAAGAAGCCTTTGGCTATGGTGTTAACACCTACCAGAGAGCTCTGTATACAGGTTGAAGAGCATGCTAAGATGCTTGGCAAGGGATTGCCTTTTAAAACTGCACTTGTGGTTGGTGGTGAGGCAATGGCTGGACAGCTCCATCGCATTCAACAAGGGGTGGAATTGATTGTAGGAACCCCGGGAAGACTTGTTGATCTTCTATCGAAGCATGAGATTGACTTGGATGACGTGATGACTTTTGTTGTGGATGAGGTGGACTGTATGCTGCAAAGAGGCTTTAGAGATCAGGTCATGCAGATATATAGGGCTTTGTCACAACCCCAGGTCTTGATGTATTCTGCGACAATGTCTAATGATATAGAGAACATGATTAACACTCTGGGGAAAGGTACTATGGTTATCTCTGTTGGAGAACCTAATAGAGCAAATAAAGCTGTGAAGCAACTAGCTATTTGGGTTGAGTCAAAACAAAAGAAGCAGAAGTTGTTTGACATTTTGACAACTAAGAAGCATTTTAAGCCACCTGTTGTAGTATATGTGAGCTCGAGACTTGGGGCAGATCTTCTGGCTAATGCTATTACAGTTGCCACAGGAATTAAAGCAGTTTCAATTCATGGGGAGAAGTCTATGAAGGAAAGGAGAGAAATAATGCAATCCTTTTTTATGGGTGAGTTCCCAGTGGTTGTGTCTACCGGAGTTTTAGGCAGGGGGATAGATCTGGTGGGTGTAAGACAGGTGATTGTATTTGACTTGCCTAATTCCATCAAGGAATATGTACATCAGATTGGAAGGGCATCTAGAATGGGAGAGGAAGGTGAAGGTATAGTTTTTGTGAATGAGGAAAATAAAAATGTCTTTGCAGACTTAATTGATGTTCTGAAATCTGGTGGAGCAGCTGTGCCTCGGGAGCTTGCCAATTCACGGTACACCACAGGATTTTTCTCGGGTGGGAAGGCTTCGAAAAAGAGAAAGAATAAAGGATAATGTTTCGTATTAGTTGCTTGAATCCGGCCTTAATCTTGATGTTGTCAACTTAGAAAATTGCAATAGAAAATACATGTATATGTTATATTTTTGATGGAATGTTTTTCGTACTAGAAAGAATATATCAAACATTCAAATAAGCAGAATTTGTGACATGACTAGAGACCTTGTTATGCTTTTGGGATTGGTAGAAACTCTCGTAGCTGTTATAACTTGTAAACAAAAAGTGAAGGGGGATTTGAAGAGATGGATTATGAAAGTTTGAGAATGATTTGACAGATGTTATAGATTTGTTTTTATTTTTTTAATTGATATATTTTTAAAAATACTAATTAATCTTTGTGAAATAAGATGGTAAAAAATTAAAATAAATTGGATTAAATTGATTTTAATATAAAAAACATTACTAAAATTATTTAAAACATATTTTTTAAATTATTTAAAATTAAACATAAATCCTAAATAATGCAATTATTATTTTATTAAAATATACAATTTAGTCTAAATTATAATTAACTGGAATCTGTAAAAAAAAATTCTTACAATTTAAACTACTTTTTTTTATTGAAATTTACTGTTGTTTTTGTAAGTATAAATTATTTTTACATTTTATTTAAATTGAAACTTTTAAAGTTATTAGTCTAAATAAAAATAGTTTGCAATGTTTTTTAAATTTACTTTTTTATTAATTCTCTTACTTAAAAAGTTAAATATTTTTTTACTATATTTAGAAGAGATTAAATACAAATTTTTTGAATTCTTATTTTATTTCTATAAAAATATTAATAAGTTATAATAAAAAATATATAAACAGTCTAACTAAAATAAATGAAAGATGTACTTAAATTTAAAATAAAGAATATTAATAGATAATATTTAATTAAAAGTAATTATTCAAAATTAAATACTCTTATCAACATATACATGATACCATTAAATGTTATAGATGTTTACAAGGATATTTCGTAATTTTCACCTTATTTATGAGGGCTATTTTGTAATTTCAAGTTCCATCCCTTCAAATCTCTTCAGGTTAGCGAAGATGTCATCCTGCAAATATGTCTTTATCCATCATCTCAAATTAGGTCAACCAAACAGCCTTCATCCCCTCAAATCCATCCTCTTAAACAGTAAATCTTCTTAAATCAGTTCAACAAAACAGACACTAAATGTTAGAATTGGAGAAAGGGATGAGGTCTAACTGTTTGTGATAGACACTAAATGTTAGAATTGGAGAAAGGGATGAGGTCTAACTGTTTGTGATTATATTGTCTTTCTGTTGTTGAATTGTTGAGAAGAAAAAAAAAAAAGCAAAAAGAGTGTCCAATAGAGATTCGTTCCAAACTTTTGATGCTTGGAACGCATTTCCGGAATTATTTTTATCTAAACTTTTTTGAGCTTTAAAGTTGGCTTGAGCAATGTATGTCATGTTTTTGGCAGTGCTCTTGATGCAAGCTTTAAAATCCGTCTATTATAAATATTTATTATTTAATTAGAATTTGTAAGTAAATTTTTTTTAAATTAGATTTTAAAAAAAATATATAAATTATAATATCATTTTATTTTATAAAATGTATCTCTACTTTTTACATTTTTTAAATATTTATTATATATTATAAATGATATAAGTTTTGTATTCTAAGAATTGTATTTTATATGATAATTGAGTCAGGATTTTTATAAGTTAATTATTCAGAAATATTTTTAAAGGTTCTTTCTTGATAACTTTTATAAGTATAATTTGTTTTTACTCCTCATTATAGAGGAAAGAATAGATGAAAGAAAGACACGAGTAAGGTTTTTATAAACTTTAAATATTAATCTTAATAAATTTTACATAAAAGACATATAGAGCATGAATCAGATAGTATTAGGTTTGACTTGTGAAATATTCTAATTTAGGGATTATTCTAAACTATTTAGATATTCATTTTACTTGAAATACTTTCTTAGATCCCACCTGGTCCTTGCATTCATCTCACAATATACTAAAATGTGACTTCTAAAGAAAACACTCATATATTAACATAGTTTCAACTCTCTTTGGATTTAGGACTTTTTCACAACAAATACACTCAAGACATATTCAATAACTACATAAAATAATGATTATCAAGTTATATAATAGGTATCTCAATTCATAAATTGTACAATACATTCAAACAAATACAACCAATAAATAATAACATAACATATATGTATCTTTCTTTTGTCCAAATTCATAAAAAAATACGTACTTTTATTTTATATTTATTTATATATAAAAAGTATAATATTTAAATTATTACAAAATAAAATAAAATAAAAATTAAAGAAAGAATTTTAAATAAATATAATTTTGATAAAACTGGAGATAATTTAAATAAAACAAATATAACTAATACATAATTGAAGATAAAATAAATAAGATCAGTGTGAAACTGGAGATAAAAGAAATAAAACAAATAGAACCAGTGCGAAACTGAAGTAAAAATAAATAAGACCAGTGTGTAAGTAGAGATAAAATAAATAAAATAAAATGAACTAGTACATAACTAGAGATAAAATAAATAGGACCAATATTTATCTGCAGATAAAAGAAATAAATAAAAAAACTAATGTTGGAGACAAAGTAAACAAAATAAGTAAGACCAATATGTACTTGGGGATAAAATAAATAAAATAAAGATTATCAATGCATAACTGGAGATAAAGTGAATAAAACAAATAAAACAAATAGGACCAGTGTGAAACTAAAGATAAAATAAATAGGACTAGTGCATAAGTGAAAATAAAATAAATGAAATAAAAAAGACCCATGTGTAACTAGAGATAAAATAAATAGGACACAGAGACACACAAAACACGGACACACACACACACAAAGACATACATAGATAAAATAAATAAATAAAATAAATAGGACTAATATGTTACTGAAAATAAAATAAATAAAAAAAGTAGGACTAGTCCGTAACATGAAGATAAAATAAATAGGACCAGTGTGTGACTAGATATAAAATAAATAGAACCAGGGAGTAATTGCAGATAAAGTAAATGAAATAAATAGAACTAGTATATAAGTGGAAATAAAATAATTAAGACCAATGCAATGTAGATGTAGATAGAGTAAATAGTATATAAAGTAAATAAAATAAATAAGATCAGTGCGTAATTGAAGATAAAGCCAATAACATAAATAGGGAAACAAAGTGAGTAAGATAAAATATAGTTCAAGATATTCAAAATAAATCAAAGATTAAGAAAACACTAATAAGTTTATTAAGATTATCATAAAAAGAGATTAACCTCACTCCTCCTTATCTTTAAAACCTTTAAATGGAGAGACACATTAGGAATAGAACTACAAATGCTTCTAAAAGGTTCAAGAGTTCCCTTGCTTCAAATCTCTTTTCTCTCTTTATCTCTCCCTCTCTTTCTCTTTCTTCTTTCTCCTTTTCTCTCCTCTTTTTCTCTCTTTCTTCTTTCTTCCCTTTCTCTCTTCCTTCTCTCTTCTCTCTCTTCCTTCTAACTTTTCTCTCCCCTCTCTCTTCTTTTGTATGATGCCTAAATTGCAAAAGAATGGCTTCTCAAGTGGCACATCATTTCTTCCATCTCCTAGGTTTCCTATCCATTTTCTCTTTTGATTTGATGTATTATTTTTAAATTATTCTTGTTCATATTTTGTTTTATATTTTGGTTTCTCTATATCTTTTTAATTCTATCACTTGTTGTTTTTATGTTGTTATGATGTTAATTATCATTTACTCTCTTACATGTTCTTGTCCTTAGTTTTTCATTCTATAATTGTTTCTATTCTTTTTGTGAACTTCTTGTTGAAATAATTAGTTCAAGTTTCTCATGAACTTTCATTATTTAAAATAAATTATGACATTCAACTCTACTTCAAATTCTATATTTCATATGTTAATTGTTTCCTTTGCTTCTATGATTGTTATCTATAGAAGACTAATGATACTTAAAAAAATACTCCTTCAAGTGAAGACCCGTCCACTCACAATCTCTTTGTAGGGGCAAGTCATTGTTGGCTCATTCCTCAACTTCGTCATGACTTCTGAGTTATACTCGCTCATTAACCCTGCGTCACATGAATAGATAGATACTCTTTAACCTCGCGTCACATGGATATATACTACTCCTTAACCTCCAAAACTCCTTTGAACACAATAAACTCTTGGAATTTGAAAAATTAAACATTCTTACCAATAAAAAATGACAACAACACACTAAAAAAAAAAACTCTAAGATGAAAAACACTCTAAGAAAGAAAAAATCCCTACCTATTTATAGGTACAAGAGGAACAAGTAATCCATTATTACAACCTCCCCTAACTATTAGATTCTATCTATAGTTCAAAAAGAGACAACCTTTCATCTCCTAAATGTCACAATTATCATTAAATGCACACAATTCCCAAAGGGTTTTAAGAAGGATTGGAGACTTATTATCAATATGAGTGTATAAATATCAACTTAGAGGCATCTCGAACTAACACATGTATATGAGCATCTTGTCCACAGTAATGGCCTGACCACATCTCAAACTAGTATAGTTGTACACATGAATAAATCTAAGACAAATAATTAACATACCAATTACACCTTAACAAACATTTAAATCAAAATTATACTTACTAAGTTGAGATTAAGGACGACATGAGTTATTCCTTATTCCTGAATACTCATGCATAAAAAGTCTACTAAAACTAATATAAAACACATAACAATTCAAAGGTATGGATGATTTATCATGTACAATTACTATCTCATTTGTTCTTCTAACTTGAGCGTTAAAGTTATTAACGTGTCACGACAAAGATTGGTAGTATCTAATCACCCACCTAATCTAAAAATGTCTACCATATTACCGGACTTAAAAACAAATTCAAGTTTACAAATCTAAATAAAAAATATAAATATATAAAATAAGTTCTAAACAATTATTCAAGGATTAATATTTCTATCACTAAAAACTTTTTTTAATGGCTTTTTCTTATTTGAATAAATTTTGCCATAAAGAGGTAGCGGGTATTCTAAATTAGTATTTGTACTATTTCTATTAAAAGCAATTAATTAAAATTATGTATTCATCATTCACAAGTATTTAGTAAAGATATTTATTTAATATTAATTAGTAATAAATTTTCCACACATACATAGTTTTTTTAATCACCATAACACGTCTAGATCTTGTAAAAGTTGTCTTAGCCTTTATAGAAAAAAAATAATTTTTATATTTATATTTTCTTTTTAAACTAAAATATTTAAACATACAAATTTTAGAGAACAACAACGAATTCCATAAAATAAAATAATCTGATGAGGTATTGCTAACGATCACAAAAATATTAATTTATTTATTAAAGAAATGCTTAATGTTTTACATAAATAAGAGTTTAAGATATACGTTATTTTTTCTTCATTTAGATTTTACTATTTACATTTGACATGTATTTAGAAATACACATACAATCCACGTAATACTTGTGAATGTACCCGTTTGCTTATTAACTTTTTATTTATTTAAAAAATAGAAAAATTTATTTTTTTATACAATTTTTAATTTTTCTAACATAATGAATATTTTTCATTTTATTTTCTTAACCTGATGTTTTAAAAACATTGCTTTACTATATGACATTGAAGTAAAATATGGTTAAATTACACACGAAGTATTCTCTTAGAGCATTGTATACGGCCCATACCCACAACACCACAACATACTCTACATTCACAAGAGAAATAATTGTAAACATTATCTTTTGTTATACTTATTATTTAGAAAGAAAAAAGATTAAGATTAAGTATGCATTGAAAATTATATTCATTGCTCTACTGGAAAATGTATACGACTAATACAAGGAAAATAATACACACATATATAGTTTTCTCAAAAATACAATATACATGTTACATAATAATTTCCATGCATTTATTCCTTTTTTTTTTGTTAAATAATTCTAATAAAATAAGTGTTAAAGCCTAAGCAACATGGTGTCGTGGTGTAGTTGGTTATCACGTCAGTCTAACACACTGAAGGTCTCCGGTTCGAGTCCGGGCGACGCCATTGTTTTATATTTTTTCTTATTTTTTTACACATTTTTTTTTGTCTCAAATCATTTTTATTTTTGGTTTTATTGATAAGCCCATTATAGCATTTCCATGTTCAACTCATCATGGGCTTGTGGTATATGAAAACATTTTTTTATAATATATATATTTTTTGACCTAAAGTTTGACCTGTGGAAGGCACACCCCTTATACATTCTTATGCTTTGAACAAAATTATTTTAAAATGAAGATACAATTTTATTTTACAAGGAACAAAACTTAATTTTGTCTCATAAAGAAAATAAATATCTACTTTAAACTAGAAGAGTGTCATTTAGTATAATCTCATAAAAAGAAATAAATGTAAGTTCTCTAATCATTTTAAAATGTAATAAATACTTTTAGTTTTGGTTTGTTTTTACTGGTTTTTGTTCCTGACTGAGTTTGTGTTTGCCATTTTTAAATTACATTCATGTTTTATTTTTCTTTTTTGCTATTTTCAACTACAACCAGACATGTTGGTGGATCTCTTTCTTTTCTGATGCAAATTAACATTGAATTTGAAGGTACTGGGTTGTCTGAATGAGCCCATTATAGCATTCTTAATGTGGATTGGATGACCCTGTTAGACTCCCTTTCATGTGCATGATGGGCTTGTCATATATAGTACTACACCAACCTAACCCCAAACCAGAAACAGTAGAAGAAGCAGCCTCAACCTCAACCTTTTGTAGCTGGCACAACTAAAAACCACCAACAATTGTTTCAGTGATGCCAGCACAATGATTCCACACTCCCACTAATCAACCTACAAATCATGTGCACATTGATTCCCACAATTGTCTCAGTGCTGCCATTAGCCACCATCTATAGGCCTAGCTTCTCATGTGTCCCAGTCACAACATTCAAACCTGGCCCTTGCACATGCCTTTCTCCACTACATTTCATTGCTTCTATAATACCATTTCAAGATCACAGTTTTGGCAAAATACTAGGATACACAAATATTTCCCCCTCCAAATCATGCTTTTGGGCTATTCAATTCAAATTCACAAACCATGTAACATAGATAAGTGTGTTATATAAATAATAGTTTTTGTTATATTTAACTAATCTTATTTATATTTTTGAATATATAGATATGGATAATATTTATATAATTTATAATAATGTAATATATAAATTCGTATTTTTATATGGTAAAAATTGGTTTGACAAGTGTAAAAGAAAATATGTCTCTTTTTTAACAATTATGACGTGACATGACTTTAGTATGTGATAGAGGATAAATTTATATTTTTCTATTTTGTACATAATGAAATCAAATTTAAAAAAAAAAATTGAGTGGCTTGAAGCAGGGTTAGAAAAAGGTTTGAACGAGTGACTGACGGAAGAATATCGAAAGAAACGAAAATAGATAGATTTTAGAACGTGAAAAGGAAGAAGATTTGAAAAAGAAGTTGAGAAGTTGAAATTGTCAAAGGAAAAGAAAGATTTATGATTTTTCATCATCAAGACGGAATTTGGTGATAGGAGACGTGAGCAAGAATGCACCGGGATTTAGATAGAAAGAACGTGAGCAGGCTACAAATATATGATCACACTCAAACATAGGGATTTAGATAGAGAGAAAGAAGGTGAGCACGCTGCAAACATATGTTCATATCCAAATAATTAACCATTTACCGCAAACAGAAAATAATGAAAGAAAAACTAAGAATAAGCTCCTACCCAAAACGAAAACTGCCCACAAACCACCACACGTCACCGCAAATAAAAACACACCACCACTTCATTAAAAAATTGCGACCCAACAACCAATTACAACAGATACACAATCTTAAATTTATCTTCAATTCACGGTAAACCACCAAAACTCCAATAAAAAAATTCTTATCTTATATTTTAGAGATTACATGGGCTAAAAATGTTTGTATGTGTCCTTGTCAATATTCTTATTACATAAACCAAACATACATAGCATTTTTTTTATCAAAAATCTCTCACGATAATACAAGAACTTTCCCACTGAATTAAACATAGGATGATATGTTTAAAGAACAAAATTATCTATGAACCACACACCATATTAGCATAATGCAAATGATGTCAAAAACTCTGTTCTTTTCTTCTTATTTCATCGCTGTCTTTCTTTTCAATTTTCATAATTGCATTAATTGGCACATACCTTAATTTTACCACTAGCTTAACCCCCATAACTTTTTCTTCATCACTAAACTCTGTCATGCTCCTCTGTCGGCTGGCGTAACACACAACTTCACACTCAATTTTCGCTCCCTACTGAAGGTCCATCCCTTCCTTGTACCTTTTCTTGATTTGATATATCAAACGCTATTCTTGTCCTCAGAATTTATTCTTCACAGACTTTTCTTTTCTAAATGGATTTATAGCATTATTGCAGCTGTCCTCTCAGCAGGGATCCTAAACAAAATAAATGAAAATTGCTAAGTGTTGGGTTGTTAACCATTTTCCACTAACACAAACCATGCTGGTTTATGCATGGTTTGTGGGGACATTGCTATTCATGTGTAGAGAAGATATATACTGAAGTTAGGTAGCGTTTTCCATCAAAAAAGTATAAACTATTTGATTTATTTTCTCTAGCGCTTGAATTTTATTGTTACTAAATAGATATAAGTCAAAGGGAGAAGTTAAGAACTTGATGAGTGCACATTTTCCTTCAAAAGGCCAACCTTGCTTACATTTAAGGGTTGCTACCTTTGAATTTCTTATCTATGCTTCCTTATCTATCAAGGTTGTTAGATTATATATTTAAAGTTTTGAAGGGTGCAAGAAGAAAACATAGCCATTTAATTACTTGGAGATTACATTATTGTAAAGTGCTTGAAATTAATTTAATGGGCTTAATGAGAAATTAAGGGAAAGTGTTCTCACCATGGACAAACCGATTTGTCTGTTTTTGTGGATCTTTCTGAGTTTATTTTGTAATGTATCTTTCCTTTTCTTTTCTTCTTTATACATTGAAATTTCGTGAGCATGGGGTCAGTTCATTGATTTATGTACACTATGTCATTAACTGTGTGTCCACTGTGTCAATGCCACAAGAGAAAGAAAGAAAGAAAAGATTGAAGGGGACATTCATAAGATCAAAATTTAAATGCATAATATATACTTATGTCATTGGCTCGTTTTTAATATGATTTTTTATATAAGCACTATTAAGTTACATTGGCTAATAGGCATGGATTTCTTCTTTCTTACTTTCCTTTTCATATAAAAATCGTTTGATTAACACTTTCAAGGTTTGTGACCACTACTTCTCAAAATTAAATTCTTGTACTACTATTATTTCATATTAATTGTGTCTTTCACCTCTTCTTTTATAGTAAAAAGCAGTAAAAGAATCTCAAATTTAGGTTTTTTTCTATTCTCTTTTTTAACATATAAGGTGCACAAGGATATAGTAGAAAAACAGGATATAAGGGCTTATTAAATGTGTTTAAAAAGTAAACCTTTTTTTTCATGTACCAGAATGTAAAATAAGTTTACAATAAGTGATTATTTGGATTCTGTTGCAGATAAAGCTACCAGAGATTCAAAGTCTGTTTGTTTCAAGTGATCATCAAGTTTAACTTTAACAGGATATTTTTTATATATATGGAAATCATAATTTTTGAAAATTATATGTACAAATTATGATTTATAATAATATGAGTAAAAAAATGGTTATCCATACTTTAAAAAATAAAAATGAAATATTATTTTTTACTAAAATTATTATTCGTTACTGAATTAAATATTTTAATAATTGTAATTTTTTTTTGAAGAAAACTTTTATTTTAACTAAAAAATAAATAAATTTTCAATTTTACACAAAAAATGTTTTTTGTTTGGAAAACATGAACAATTACACAAAAAAAACATAGTTGTTTAGAATGCTATTTTTTTAAAAATAAATCAATAATGAAAAATATTCTTTTTCAGCATCAAATTTTTGAAAAATTGAATTTTTCTCTCTCACAAGTACCCTGAAAATAACATATGTACTCATCTCCACTCTTATAATTCTTATTAACATTGCATTTATTGGTATTTGTGAGAGATATTTTATTGAATTTATAAACATCTTTACTCAAATGTTAAGACCACTTATCTATCACTTCACAAATTAGTAGTTGATAATCCAGAACACCACGCTCCACACACCCAACAAATGAAGATTGAGGCTTTTAAGGATATTTTTTTTAAAAAAGAAAATCAGGATAACATTTTAAACATAGAATAAACTTAGTAATATAACCAATGTGCAATGTTGAAACAGACAAAGGGTGCTACTTTTACTTTTTAGTAAGTTATTAATCTTATCTGGTAAGAAATAGAAAAAAAAAGCTATAATATTATAGGTGGAAGCTATGACTCTAGCCACTATGAAAGATTTATATGTACATAACAATGCAAAGTTAGAGGATTTTTGTTATAATTCAACCATTTCAGGCTGCTGGAACATCAATCATGTAAGAGAAAATCATGATGTGAGTTTGACATTTTCACTACCCTATAAGTCTTCTTTCAATTATATATTTAGCCTCCATTGATTTATATTTCATACATAGTTAACCTTGATAACATTATTCAAATCCATTGCTTTAATTTAAACCTCTTAATTCCCTCTTATTCGCATTCCCTGAGAATAAGGTATCTAAAGAAGTGTTTGTGTGTCTCAATCTAGGACCACCTACCTAAGTTTAAAAGCAGATAATGGGTCCTATAGTACCCATAATTTCTTATGAGAGCCTCTAACTTAGATAGAAACTAATACCAGATTCTGATGACACTTAAGCAGTGTCACTCACAAGTTTCTTCTACTTGTATTTATCTAACATTAAAAAGTGTGTAAAGTAACAAATAGTTCCTAGGGTTGCCATACATGTGAAGAAAAGCAGATTATACAAGGCTTAAAAGAAAACAGTAATGAAGAAAATGAAGCACCCTCTTTGCAATTTTAGGTTATCAATTATCATGGTCGTGGCATGGGGTTCAAGGTCAAGATGTTCAAGATTTGTACACTGTATTTGTAATGGGCAAATCAAATTATTCTTAGAATAATTTTAAAGAAATATTCTGCATTTATAAATTTCAGTTTTTAAATAACAGTAAAAAATATTATATTAAAAATTAACAAAACAAAACACATTTTATATGTATAGAGAAAAAAGAAAAAAGTATCAAATGATGCTAGTGTGATTTATAGTAATTATTGTACTATTATATTATTTTAGTTAAGAAAACTATTCTCAATACTCATCTTATGTATTGAAAATCAAGTTCATGTGAATTATGTTTTGAAAAATTTATGAGAATCCAAAATTATTTAATTCTTCATTTAAATATATCAATAAAATAATTTATATAAAAAGATAAATGGTACAAATTACAGAGCATCCATGTGCTGGTTGAAAATTGGAACATATCTCAACCTCAGGAGTGGGCTGCAATATTTAGTCAAATTGTACTTTTTTAAATGTTATTCAACATGTCATGAATATTGACATTGTTTCTTCTTAAAAGAAACACTCACAAAAACGAAAATTATGATGTCATCTTGATGCGAGGTAGTGTAGTTTTTTTTCTTTCAACTTGTTTCATAAGTACACATTTTGATTTTGATTAAGATGGAAGCATAAGCTGTCATTTTTCTAGCTTTATTGATGAAACAAATTCCTTATTACGATTGAAGTATTATATTACTTACTATATTAATGATGAATAATTATAGGTTTTTATATGGATCGATAATTCAAACTTGATATCTGTTCCATAATTCATTTTCTTAAATCTCAAAAGTATTTCCCCCCCTTTTCCTTTCATGCATTTTCTTCCTTTCTATGATTAACAAATCCAATACGTGTCTTTACTTTCATGAGAAGGGAGCACTACCTGTGTCTTTTTTTCTTATTCTCTAAGAAGTTCCTTATCTTACGGTAATATCTACTATGACGTTTCCCCTAGGGGAAATTTAGAATTGTGAGCATGTGCTTAGTGAAAAATCAAATAATTTTTCATCATTTTTAAAGGAAAAGAGAAATTTTTTTAATTTTTATGATAAATTGTTATTTATTTTCTAAGAAAAGCATTTTAGATAAATTTGTAAATCATATATTTATCTATATTAATTCTTATTTTCACTTATATTTTGTATTTCAATAAAAATAATTATCTTCATATTCAAAGTATTTAAAATAATTATATTTAATAAAAAGAGTTAAAATCTTTAATTACATTTTATATTTCAATTTCTTATATATAAAAATTGAAATTATAATATATAAGAAGATATATATATATATATTCAAATTCGTTTGAAAATCATACATTTAATGAATATAGATTATGCTTATTACATTAATAAATGCAATACGTAAGTATTAAAAGTTAATTATGTATTTAAGAAATAATATATAAATAAAAATGTTTAATTTTTTATAATTATATAAATATTACATTAATACTTCTTCTGAAGTTTAATTTACTCATAATTGTAGATACGGTTTTTTTTATGTGTATAGATACTTATAAAAAAAACTTGTTGTAATAAAACATTTAGACTATGGGAAATGGGAGGGAAATTAGCATAACATTTTTTAAGGGAGAAAAAAGAAATATTAAAACAACTAAAGGGAATGGAAGATAGAGATTGTAAATCGAAACTAATATGATAGAAGAGGAGAAGAGAGACGTGGTGGATGGTGCATAAATGATTATTATTAGCCTAAATATAAGAGGACTAGGGTGAAAATTAAAAATATGTAAAGAATCTTTTCATAACATTAGTGTAAAAAATACATTTTAACGATTACATATTATCCTAATTTTTTTAAAAGTCGTTGTAAATTAGAATATTGTAGTAATTTTGTAATAAATTGTACATTTAACATTAGTTATTTAGTAAAATGATGTGAAATCTCATGTAAAGCCCAATTATGTAAAATTAGTAATAATAGTAATAGTATTAAAACGATCCGTAGTAATATAAGTAAGAGTATTAATGGTATTAATAATACTAGTAGTAGTTCTAATGATATTAGTGGTAGTAGTACTACTAGTACCACTAATACTATTACTAAAACTACCACTACGAATTAGTTGTAGTACTACTACTACTATCAGTATTAGTAGTAGTTATAATACTCGTAGTAATAGTAGTCGTACTAGTAGTAGTAATAGTAGTACTAGTTCTAGTAGTAGTACTCGTATTAGTAGTAGTATTAATACATTGTAATTAATGTACTTATCATTAGACAAAATAAGTTAACATGTTTTTTACACCGTTGCGGAGGATTTGTGTTTAAATATATAATAATTGTACATTTATACTTTTTTTTCATATTCAAATTTTCCTTTGTTTTCTTTTAATTTGTATTAATTATTTATACTAACTTGAAGTTTTAGGGTTTTGTGTTCTGTTGTATTCAAGGGTCTAATCGTACTAGGAGGACAATTTCTTCAGAGTCACTATTAGTAGATCCAAAGATCGAAATACTACACGAAGAAAGTTGTTTGTTAAGAGAAGACAAGGAAACCCTATTCAACAAATCACCGTCTTCTTCAAGTCCATAACTTTTCCAGGAAAGAGAGATGCCAGAAGCAAACCAAATACAAAATCAGAGGAGGACCACAGGGGACTCGATTATTTATGCGAGTCCTAGAGACTTCACCAGTATAGTGAGGCTAACTATGAACGAGAAAATTGTTGAGATGAATTTGCTACAGGTGATAAGTTCTCATCAGTTGTCTGGCCTAAATCATTAAGACTCACATGCTCATCTGTACACTTTCTATCCGTTGTGTGGTTTGGTTGGTGTTATTGGAGCATACGAGGAGGCACTTTTTTATGAAGTTGTTTCCATTCTCATTGACTGGAAAGGCAAAAGCATGACTACAATCACAACTTATCAAAGTCTTACTAGTTGGAAGGATATGGAAATGATATTTCTAACTCGTTTCTTTCCAACATCTAAGCATATGGAGGCAAAGACAACCATAGACACATTTGTGCAAGGTGCTGATGAACCACCATGTGAAGCCTAGGAGAGATTCAAGGCTTTATTGAGAAAATGTCCCAACCATGGGTTTGAAGTCGAGATGCAAGTACGAACATTTTACAATGGACTTCATTCGCAGACCAAGATGATCCTAAATGCTTCTTTTGGTGGATCAATTTTATTCAAGAATGCAGAGGAAGCCATCACCATCATTGAGTCTATGGCGTCTATTGGTTTGAGAGGTCATCATGGGAGGACACCTGTTCAACAGAAGAAGGGAGTGTTAGAATTAAATTCACAATATGCTCTTTTGGCTCAACACAAACTTTTGTCCCGACATATTCAGATCCTAAATTAGCAGATGGCAAAATTATCTCAGCAGATTTAGGCTATGCGAGTTGCCAATGTTCCTATTCAACCAGTCATGAGATGTGATTTTTGTGGAGGAAACCATTCCAATGGATTTTGTCAAATGCCTAGTAGTTCCCAAAATTCAGAAGTCAACTATATGGTGAACCATGGGAGTCAACAATTCTCCAACAACCCTTTTCCAAATTTCAATCAAGCTGGAGACAAAATAATGTTAACTTTATAGGCAAGCAAGATGGAGCTTTAAGCAGTGGAGACCACCAACAACAATTCCCACCATTGTATGAAAGAGTTAATAAATTGGAGAAAACTTTTTAGCAGTTGATGTAACAATCTCTTCAGAATCGGAAGAACACATATGCATCATTGAAGAATCTGGAAGTGCAGGTGGGACAGTTAGCAAAGCAGATAACAGATCACCATAGTGGATCATTCTCTACCAACATTCAGGTGAACCCTAAGGAGCAGTGTAAGGCCATTATTACAATAAGTGGGAAGGAGTTAAGGTTGAGTGAGGAAGTCAGAAATATGATTGGTGAAAGTGAGTCAGTTGAGGAAGAAACAAAAAAATTAAGAGAAGAAAATGTGGTTGAAAAAGAAAAAAAAATAGAAAAATAAAAAATGAGAAAAAAATAAGAAAAATGTAAAAAAATTGAGAAAAAAGAAAGAAAGAGAGAGCTCCAATGGATAAGAGAATTCCATATCCTCTTGGGCTTTCAAAGCCAGATAGAGAAAGACAATTTATCAAGATTTAAAAAAATTTTCAAGCAATTATACATCAATATGCCTTTTTCAGAAGCCCTAGAGAAAGTGTCTATGTATGTTAGGTTTATGAAGGCATGTTAACAAAGAAGAGGAAGTTCATTGAAAAGGAGACTATTGAGCTAGAAGCTGGATGCAATGCAATAATCCATAAGTCTTTCTCCAATTACAATAAGGGAAGTTTTACTATCCTAGTGAGAATAAGGGAATCATATTTGAGCAAAGCATTGGACTTAGAGACTAGTATTAACTTAATGCCTCTATCAACGATGAAAAGCATTGGTAATCTAGAGGCTAAACCCACCATAATGACGGTACAACTTGCAAACATACTTGTTAAGCATCCTTATGGTGTAATTTAAGAAGTGTTGGTAAATGTGAGAAAGTTTACTTTCTCAGTTGATTTTGTGGTGATGGAAATAGACAAAGACAAGGATGTTCTCTTAATCCTTGGGATACCTTTTATGAAGACTACCAAAGTGGTTATTGATGTGGATAATAAAAAGCTGAGGATGGGAACACAAAATGATAAGGCAATTTTTTATGTTTTTGGAACTCTAAAAGAATGCATGAAAGTTGAAGTCAATCTTGTGGAAAAGAAGAAGAAAAAGACCATATCAAGCGGGTGGAAAATTATTTTTGGATGTTTTAAGCCAACACAGTGGAAACCTGAACAATTGTATGATTACAATTTACCAACATTATTTAGCATTGAAAATGTTGATCCAAATCTTAAGGACGAAAAGCCGAGATCTGATCAATCTGTCATATTTTGTGACTCAAAGAGTAAAATTTTTTCAAAAGATGGAGACCTAAATATTCAAAAGATGCATAGCCAATGCAGTATGACCTTTTCACTAATCTTACCCTCATCGGAACCTTCTATAATACCTCTACTCTCACTATCCTTCTTCTAGTAGTCATATCATTATTGGTCTTATCTACACTAGCCCTTTATTAATTGATTTTTTTATTGGCGTTGTTTGCTTTAACTCCATCTTAGTTCAATATTTTTTGTCTGACTATATCTACATTGACTCTTTCTTAGTTGATTCTTATCTAGTTTACCCTTCCGCACTAATCCCTTATTGATTAATCACTTTTGAATGAGTATCTCCTTATTTATCCTATCCACATTATCATCTTCAATGTTAATAACTTTCTTACCTCTTCTTTAATCACAACTAACACATTTCTCAATTAAAAGTAGATATCAATTAAATGATTCACATGCATCTCCGTTACATAAGTCTTTTTACATTTTTTTTAAAATACGTCTTTTGTCTTTTGTTATAGTATAATGGTTTTAGTTCCTCTTCTAGACTAAATTTATGAGGCCTATACCATAATTTTTCTCTTATTTAATATTCAATATTCTTTGCAATTTGTGATGTAAATATATAATATTTCATCAACATTGCACTGATAGTCCATCAGGGTTACTTTCCCTTCCCTTTTACATACTCAAGTGTTAGAATTAAATTAAAATATCCCTTATGTTTAATGCACTTTGTTAAATATACCTACTTACAACATCAACCACACACAACTCACAAACAAATAAAAGAAAATTTAAACCAAAAGTAGAACACAGGTATAAGCATAAATTGAAAGAAATCTCTAATTGAAAACCCAAAGGTAAAGACTCAGAACAAAATTTTACTTGATAAAAAAAGTTGTATCACAAAATTCAAAAAACACCAAAATTGAGTAAGAAAAAGTGAAATCTTAATAATAAATTTAAATTTGCCATAAAAAAATTAAAATTAGACTTAACTTTTATAGAAATGTTAGTTTATAATTTTTCATATAGTTATAAATTAAACAATTATTTTATGTATCACTTTAAAAGATTTAACTAAGATTAGGTCTGTGAACTATTTAAAATATTTTAATTGGATATATAACTAAAACAAGTGGCAATTGAATAATTAATTTCTATAATTTTTGAATTGAATCTTTTAAGTTAATAAAACTTTAAAGATTTTTTAATAAGTTTAAGTTATCTTAAACTATTTAAAAAACTAAATTACCAATTTTAGAAGTTCAACTATATAATTACAAGTTTTTAATGTAAAGACTTAAACAAGATGTTATAAAACTTTTGAGAAACTCACTTGCCTGTGGAATCGTTTCGAAGTAAGGATCATAAAATCCGATAACCTAATTATAGATAATAATTCCTAATTTAATGACAAAGTAAAATATACTTATGATATGAATAAATTTCTAAAATAACTTTTAAAAATTAAATTAACCCTGTTCTCAAATTTTGTAATCATAATTTTACAAATTTCTTGATAGAAAACTTATTTGTTTTGGTTAAAAAAAAGTGAATAATACATGTATTGAATCATCTAGTTAATAATAATAATAATAATAATAATAATAATAATTTAATATGCTTTTAATGCATGAAAATTAAACTTATAAAATTCCTGGCGTTGATATTTAAGGCAAAAAAAAGGTGAAGGAATTCTAATATTTATTATTGTTAGAGAAAAACAGACAGAAGCACGCATATTTATAGTGAAACAAACTGACTCCTTGCTTTGAAACCAAGACAACATCAACTCTCTCTCATTCATCAACCACTCTCTCTCTCTCTCCCTCTATTTCCGCAAAATCACTTTTCCGGCGACATCTCCGGTCAGGTTCCGGCAACCTCTCCGTCAATTCCACATGGCAACATAATGAACGCGGAACCACCGGCAGCGCTCCTCATGTCGGTTTCCTGCAACTCCGACTACGACCTCCACTGCGCCGAGGAAACCTCCGGCATCCTCTCCGGAGAGTCGCCGGAATGCTCGTCCGACATAGATTCCTCTCCCCCACCGCCGTCGCTGCCACCGTCCTCGGGGAACTATTCAATCGCTAGTTTCATCGAACACGAGCGCAACTTCATCCCCGGATTTGAGTACCTCTCTAGGTTCCAATCTCGCGACCTCGACGCCGACGCCAGAGAGGAATCCGTTGCATGGATTCTCAAGGTAAATAAATAAACAAAACAAAATAAAACAATCGGACACGCCATTGCGCTCATATTACGATATTGCCACTCGCCGAACTGCTCCATGCTAAAATGCACCGCTGTGTAACTGTCTTTCTGTGGTTCTAGTATCTTCTAGATCTGCCTAGTAGGGGAGTTCACGGCAGATAGACGTCGTTACTTTTCTTTTCTCATCTTACGAATTGACCGGTCTCTGTTTGGTCCGTTTTTCGCAGGTACGTGCGTATTATGGCTTTCAACCTTTGACGGCGTACCTTGCCGTCAATTATATGGATCGGTTTATGGATTCTCGCCAGTTACCGGTGAGCTCTCATTTCTCAACAGCTTTAAAATGTGAAGTGAAGTTGATTCCAATAGTTGGAAAACTCACGGGAGATTTTTTTTTTAATTATTATTATCATTTTTATTATGAGGAAAGACATCTACATTCTAATTAGGTAATTAAAATAATAAGCAATAACTTATTTTTTTTTTGTAATAACAAAACGTAATTATTGTTATTAATCTGTATCTCATTTCTTAAAAAAATTACTCTCATCCAACTTTTTCCGAACAAATTATTACAATGTTAAGCATAAAATAGAAAAAAAAGTATATATACACCATATAATTGTAAAATTATATTTTTTATTAATTATTATAGATTATGTATAATATATTATTATTATTATTATTATTATTATTATTATGGTGGTGGTGGTGGTGGTGGTGGTAACTATTTTTTACTTTTAGATTTTGTGGATTATTTTCTCTTATTACCTTCCGACCTAACTCAAATGTTTCTTTTCTCCTGGTTTATTGTAATGGGTACCAAGAAAGTTTAATTAGCACATGGTAATTATGTTTGACTTTGAAGAGGTAAATAGTAGATGGTTCATGAAGTAACTTTATTGAATATAATAGTTTGAATATTACTATTTTCATGTAAATTAAGTGTCTAATGTAATTTTTTTTCCGAAATAAATGCACGTGATTTTAAGAAAAGAATGATAATGATATAAGTCGGGGGTAGGTAATGCGAAATTAAGTGAGATGCATTAAAGAGATCTTAATATAAGATATTTTTAACATAATTATATAAATGAATGAAAGTAGTTAATTTAGTTGAATGTTTTAAAAAGTATTACTAATTTATCAAATTAATTTTTCTATAAATAATTTTTGAAATTCTATTACAAAATATAAATATTCATAATATTTAAATAAATATAAATTTGTGTAGAAGTTATAAAATATCTTAACAAAAAATCAATATTTTTTTTCTAGAACGAGTCTTGTATAAAAGAAAGGACTCTACAATACCACATTATATTATAGAGTATACTTATGTATAAAATATCTACGCTATCATCCTACTTTCTCTGTCGTCATACTGGTTACGTGTAAATATTATATGTTCTAATTATTATGTGAATAAAATTTTAAGGATTCGGATCGCTTGATGCTGAATCTAAAAGGAGTTACTATTCCAAAAGCCAATCAATTATTGATTAAACAGCGCATTCTCTTATGTACGACAAAACCTTATGCCATGCTTTTATATAAATATCGAATTTTATGCAAAAGTTTTTACAGGTATCATATGACCTATTTATACCACATGTTTATCTATATAAAAAGGAAGAGTATGTAAATATAAACAATGTGCCCATATTCGGCAATGTATACTGTTGTAGTACTGTCTACAGTGGATAGTGACAGCTTGCAGAAGATTATAGTACTTTTATCCGGTGGTGCATGTCACGTGAGGGATACATGCTGGCATTTGAGCTAGAAAGTTTGAAAAGTATTACCACTATGAATCGAGATATTAAAAAAAAAACAATTATTGTGGTCATGATTATAATGACCTTTTCGAATTCACTGTTTGATACATGATCCTGTGCATACATGTCTACAGCAAACAAATGGGTGGCCTCTGCAACTTCTATCTGTTGCATGTTTGTCTTTGGCAGCAAAGATGGAGGAACCTCTGGTTCCATCTCTCTTGGACCTTCAGGTATATATACATAATAAAATATCTGTATATATGAGCCTCCCTTTTGAAGTAGAATCAATATAATGATCTCAACATACGCTAGTTCAATCTCCCGGGTTGAATCGGCAGGTCAGTTCGTATAACACTAAGTAATTTCATGATTTATAAATGCAGATAGAAGGTGCCAAGTACATATTTGAGCCGAGAACAATTCGTAGGATGGAGCTCCTTGTTCTGAGTGTCTTGGATTGGAGGCTAAGATCAGTAACCCCACTTTGTTTCCTCGCTTTCTTTGCGTGCAAAGTAGATTCAACAGGAACTTTTACCAGGTTCCTCATTTCCCAGGCCACAGAAATCATCGTGGCTAATATCCAAGGTATCTATTTGTATAATACGTAATTTATTGAATAGAGTTAAAAGTTGAAGAAATATTGGATAGTAAGTAAGGTTTGTATTTTGAGTAACTATAAGATTAATCAGTTTCCTATTTGATTACTTTGTCCGCAGAGGCTAGCTTTCTTGCTTACAGGCCGTCATGCATTGCTGCCGCAGCCATACTTTCTGCGGCTAAGGAAATCCCTACTTGGGCTGCCCTTAAGCCTGAGCATGCTGAGTCATGGTGCGAGGGACTAAGAAAAGTAAGCATGCAAATAGTATATTAAATCATGATGCGTATTTTTAATATATGTCTGAAAATGAGTAAACAAATCGAAGGGATTGCCAAAGCACGTATATCTTATTATTGCAGGAAAAAATTATAGGGTGCTACCAGTTGATGCAAAAACTTGTGGTTAGCAATAACCGTGGAAAACTCCCTATAGTGTTGCCGCAGCTGCGAGTAACAACTCGGACTCGAATGAGGTCAAGTGTCTCATCATTCTCATCGTCATCCTCTTTATCCTCCTTCTCCTTGTCTTGTAAGAGGAGGAAATTAGATAACTGTTTGTGGGTAGATGACGAAGGAAACTCCGAGTGAAGAGAAAGAGAAAAAGTTCACGAATAATAAAGAAAAGAAGAAAAAGAGATGCAATAAGGTGGGCCAGGTTGTCTAGAAACCTCAACATTTTTTAGAGGGTTTTTGCTATTAAAAAATGACTTGAGTGAGGGTGTAGATTATTACAGTATGTATAATGTACAAGAGTTTGATGGGTTTGGAGAATTTATAATTATTAATTTTTATTTTATTTGGGTGAATGGGTATGCAGAATTCCCTTGGGGAGAGGGATTCTGCAACATGTGGGGAAGTAACGAGAGAAGAGGAAACACTGAAACAGTGGGAGACGAATTTAATGTGATCTGTTCTTCGAAACTGTGAGTGTGGAAGAAAGAAGAAAGTTGTGGGCTGGAATTCAAAGTTTGCATTAATTATAGGTGGAATAGATGGAAGATGATGTGGGCAGAGCTGCAGAGCTTGAGTACTAAAGTAGAGAGCAGGTGTGAGGAAGTTGGGTGATTGAAAGTTGAAACTGACAAGCTTGAACTGTTCACCGTGACGTGGTATTCACAAGTCAAGCAAGCTGCATTTCTTTCCCAGGATTACTGCTTCTTCAACTTCCGCGTTACTTTGATGGGATACCCCTCTACAGGGAAAGCAATTAAGGGCAATAAGTTGAATTTTGGCCACAATTTGTGGACTTTTTTTGGGTACAGGCACCTATGCAGACGGTTCTGCGGCGTGCCAATCAAGTGTGAACGTGTGATTTTCTTTTTCTTGGTTTTTCTTTGCGGGAGCTCTTGATATTTTTTTTCTTCTTTCGGCCTTGAGCTTTTAGGCCTAACTATACAGGACTCCATGGCCTGGTGTCCGCGCGTGTGATGGAAACACGTGTATATATAGATTTAAACCTTGAATTTTTTATTTGTTTTCAAGGGAGGAGAACCCTCTTCACATAGGCTAAAAGGGTCTTTGGGGCCATTTCCTGTGTGCTGTGTGGATTGATTAATAATGACTATTAATTTCATAGATTTCTTTCATTTACGTTTCTTTCTATGCTCATTATCATCTACTATTCTTGAATGAGTAATGTGATTCACGGCTCTCCGAGCCACAAAGTAATTCTAACATGAAAGTTACATATGATACCACCATATGCATCTAAATGTACAATTACAATTATTCATATTTACTTGTCTTCAGAACTATTCCAGTCCACGCAAAATCTCTTGAAAACTATTGGGTATTGCTATCTCATGCCACATGACTCTCATTTAAGATAGTTGTAACTTTGCCATTTGTTCTTACTACTGAATGAAAAGAAACTCCAAGATCCCTCTCTGGAATCTAGTGATGCAAAACTCTGAAGCGGATGGACTCGTCGGTCCCGCTGGTTCTAGAGATGACCAATAACTGATTATGACTCCTCACTTAGCAAGTGCCTTCTCGTGACTGTCTACAGACTGTGCTATTGTGGTATTATATATATATATATATATATATATATAACAAATTATCAAGCAGTAGCACCCTTCCCATTTCATGAAATATCACACACACTTTGCATTACATCTATATATCTACGTATATCCACACTTCCATTTGTTTGGTTTGTCGTTTCATACCTGGAATGTAATTTTAAAAGATAACAATTAAGGTTTTTAATTTAAACATGATTTCTTGCTACTTAATGAGTTTCTTTCCACACGTTATTTGTGTGGATCACTTATATGGCTAAGCATATAGTGTACGTTTGGAAACGTAGTAATCAGGTTGAGATAATCATGATAATATAACCTTGAAACTACTCTAGTACGATAGAGAATCATGGAAGGACACCATAGTTTCTGAGTCCTCCTTGAGAGACCAAACACTAATAGTTTTTCCATTTTTCTGTCACTACATATTTCTTAACAAATATTGAATCATTATAGTTACGTGGAAGATGGGTAGCAACCACCAACGGATCTAGCTTTTATACCAATAGGAAGAACCTTTGGCATAATTTCTTTTAAAAGTAGGTAAACAAACAAGTAGTACAAATTAAAGTGTGAAGGGCAAAAGCAAAATTAAAAAACAAACGTATCTTAAAAAAGTAACTGCAGTACAAAATTTCTTCCTCAATAGCTACTAATAGTTAAAAGCTCAGTTCAAGGAGAGCTTGTCATTTAGTCCCATTAGCCCGACTTAAGATATATATTATTTTTGCATACATTAACATTAACACACACTCCAAGGCTTTTCCTCCGTAGTGTCTATGTAGAAAAGTAACCATGCATGTTACGCAACCTAATTATCATATCATCCGTACGTTTGCATGACAACTATATAACTATTTATTGGATGAGCATCCCATTCTCACATCACATCCATACACTGCTGTCTAGACCCATGTTCATCAAACTCTCTGCGTAGATGGACCATAGTGAAGAAAATTATGGCAACTTAGTGACAATCTTAGCGCATTACTCCTTTCTCCCATTGCTCTTGGAAGTTAGCTCTGCATAATTGATGGAGCTATGAATGAAGGAGGAAATATGGGCACTTGATTGATCCATTAAACGACAGATTTTCCTATCTATTTGAATTATTATCATACGCCTTTACATGGTGTATATAAGAATTCATCCGTGAAGTAAATAAAATATCTTGGCCATCCATATTGTCAAGAGTGATGGTCACTTTCCCCTGTACCATACTATTCGCTGCTTTATAAGGGATTTCGTATAGTTCCAAATGTGGATCCCCCAACCTAACGTGTCCTTCTCCACTTGTCATTTTATTAAGACATGCTTATTAATTAAAGGTGGTTGCTGCTTCCATCAATCAATTAATGCACTAATATTTCATTACCTGCTACACCGACACACTGGGGTGGGATCCATTAATTTTTTTAATTAAAACCTTTTTATAATTAATATTTCTGTTTCTTTTATCATGTTATTACTCATTTTATTTAACATTTTTCTCTTTTCTTTCTTTCTCTTATTTTTTAAAATATATGAATAAAAATAGAATTCATCCTCAAATTATATGCTAATTTCAACCCAACCGAACAGGTTGTATATGCAAATCAAAAAAACAAACAATTCTTATGGCCATCATCGACACGTACATTTAATGAATATATTGTTTACTCCAAGTTGGGGCAAAAGTTTTGGATATCAATCAAAAGCTTGCTTTTGAATTATAGGATTAATGGGACAGGTTTAAGGACACACTGGGTTGGAAGGGCAATAATGCTATAATATAAATTTGATCATCAGACACAAAACTGGTCTCTTCCTAATCCTTTTTATAAAAGAAACGCACATAAGCCAAGTTTGTATGCATGTACAGCTAACAAACCCAGCACTGAATCGACCACAAAAGAGGATACTTAAAGCTCTATTTTTTTTGCTCACTGATTCCATAATTTCTCCCCCATATTAGTTTATTCATAGCAGTCATGGTTAATGGGTGAGCTTTTTGTTTATATGAATAAATGGTGGCTAAAATTAATAAATATCCAGAGATTGGGGCATGAGGGCAGACGTGACGCCATCCCATTGGCATATAAATTGAAGAATTAAATAAGAATTTTGGATTGTTGTCGTGCCATTTGGTGTCCACCAATATCTTCAATCATGAGGGCCAAATGTTAGTACACATGGGAGTTTGGGCTACTTGATGGATTCATGAATTTGTATTGCCTATAATTCACTTATTATTATGGCATGTATGACCGTAGTAATTATATCATTCACTAAATAGTTCTTCAAGTTATAAACTGTAATCAGCAATATGCAAGCCTATTAGAGGGTGCCATGTGAACTCTCGTAGCAAAGGGGACCAACCAGGCACTAAGCTGCCTTTATTTTTGTCTCAAATGTGTATACTAATGCACGAAGGTTCCTTTTCATTGCTTTCCTTATCTTGCACTAAAGAATAACCTCCCCCACGAAGTTCCTTTTTTTGTAAACAAAATAACCTCTAAAGCATGAGGAGTGAGGAATCCTAAGTATATAACCAAAAAGCCAAAGATACTTTCCCTTGCAATAAAATGGTAGGGCTTTGGGGGTGTTTTCTGTGGGATGTAGAATCTAGCTCTTTATCCTCTCTTTTTGTAAGGGAATTTGGAATTTCCCACTTTTGGTGTCCATATGACAAGGATAGAGAGAAGACCAGCCCCTTAGAAAATTCATATTTTTTTGCCCCTAAAATTTATCATTTTCTCGTGGGTCTGCTCCTAAAAGTTTCACTGTGGCCCCTTAATGGGTTAAGGGTTCAAAAGTGAGAATGATAATTCTCAGATATGGTTTCTGAGGATTTGATGCTGAATACAAGACACAGCACTACTCTCAAAGTCCTTTAGGCACTCATTGTCCCCATTCTAATTCAGATTTTTTATGGAAAGAATAAGAGACAGATAATAAAAGAAAAGCAAGAAAGAAAAAGCAACAAAAAGTGAAGCTCAAACAATAAAAATGATGGCACCTAAACTTCATATTTATACGTAGAAACTCCTTCTATTTGTCTGTCCAATAATCAATATCATGCTCACAAGTCCCAGCCAATGATCGCTTTGATTCTTCCTAATTAAATTAAGTCATAGCATTCATAATTAACAACTCTCGCATGCACACATACAATCATATACATATTCATCCTTGTCCCCTTACTGATCATTTTCAAAAACCAAAAAATTCCCACAATAATGGAATTGAACACTTGTTACGTACCCCTTTGACAAATGCAGCTAGCACACTGTTGTAGATTATAAGAGCATTCACAGATTCACATTTTCTTTTAATTTTATGTTTAACTATTTGATACCGTGTAAGCTTTTGATCATCAACTTACACGCATTTGTCTCTTTAGAAAGCACAAAGAAAAAAAAGATGAGTAGTTATGGGGCAGATATGAGCTAGTCTCGAGGGGGAGCGTCTAATAACGTGGATGTCGTGGTGGTCTTTATTCATGCTTTGTGATAGTGGCGACCATGGACATCTATAGTGACAGAGTGGAGACAAAAGAGTCGTCTGCTTAATCATCAAAACCCTATAGAGCAACCATGTCCATCTATCACCCCCACCCCACCACCCCTTCAACATTAACTTTGATCATTCAATTACCTCATACACTACACGTATACATATTTTATTTTCCAATATAAACAACCCTCCTCTCTTGTCTTAGTCATCAAAAGATGCACCAACCAATCTTTATGTGAAAGTAGCTAGCATGACATGTCTGAAACTCATCACCTTATTTCACATTCACAAAACTCTACACTATTCCCTCTTGATCACTTAATAAAAGACACCCCCCCTTAAAAAAAGTGATTGGGTAAGATTTGGGTGCAAGAAAGTTTAAAGGGTAAGGAAAATGAAGTGGTACAAGTTTTACTTTGTGAAGATGCTTGCATGTATAGTAGTATAGGAATGAAAAACAAGAAAAGATAGAATAGACAGAAGAAGGAGCGGGAGGCTGTTTAGCCGAAAGCTTGTTCCAAAATTATGAAGGAATAAAGTGTGAAGTAAAAGAGAGTACGACCAAAAATGCATAGGTAATTACTTAAGATTGGTTTTCTTTGCATATATAGTGAATGTTGACGAAGGAGATAAGGATCATTACTTTGTTATCTTGCTTCTTTTGGTCATTAATTAACAATCTATTGTTGTCCTTTCTTAAAGGAGGAAAAAAGATTAATTGAAATTCTCACTTTCTCACTCTCTTTCTGATCACTACAATGCTTAGGTAAATGGATCATGAAAGCATCAAATCAGGACTTCATTCACCAACATTGGCAGCCATATGTGGAGGTAGCAATTAATTACAAGAACGTGGGGCAAAACAAAAACAGTAACAGAAACTATGTAAAGTGCTTTCACATCGATATCACAAAAGAACCCAAGCTCCTTCCCACTAACGAAAAAAATAAAAAACCTAATCTCGAGCATTGAACAATATGTGTCTTCATACTTTACAGGTCCATGCATCTACCTAATAAAGTCTTCTTTACAATCAAATTTCAAATTGTTTGACCCATAATTTAAAGCTTGTTTTAGTAAACATCTTAATAAATAGGGTTTTGCTCTCCTGTCTTCTCACTAGTTGAGGATATATATATATATATATATATATATATATATATATATATATATATATATATATATATATATATATATAGTTTATTCGACCAAATCATATCCAATGAAAGTGTAGTTTTACTGAAATAAGCTAAAAGAATGCTTTAAAGTATGTTTCTATGCAGCTGGAAATGAAGTGGGAAAATCGCATAAGATAACCATTTCATAAATTTATATAAACTTTACAAATGTTTGGAGTTAACCCAGAAAGAATGACAATATATATATATATATATATATATATATATACAACACCAATCCCCACTTTGCAATCGTAAAAAGAAGTGTTTAGAAAGGAAGATAAAGAAATGTTTGGTCTAAAATAATATGCAAAGTACTTATTGGCCAAAAGTTATGCGCGTTGGCTCGGTTTTTAAGTTTGTCAAATGTAGCACAGTGTTCACATTACTTAATATTTGTAGGGAGCTTGGGTTTGTTAATTTGGAAACTTGAAGAAAAGGTGGTGTAGTAGTAGTGCTTATCTTCATTGGGTTTTGAAGTGAATTGAGTGATTGGCTTAATATTTATTGATATTGTGATGCATAATAGAATGAGTTTATAGAATATGTGTAAAGGAAAAGAAGCAAGAATCACATTCTGTCATGTTCAACTGCAACATTCCCTTTCCTGATTCTTTTTGGTCGGAAGTGACAACAAGATTACGTTCCCAATTTTCATCTAATGCAAGATTAAACATTGCTTTTCGTGCGCAACTGCTTCATATTACTTTTCAATTTGTGTTTCATCATGTTCAGTGTGAAGCGGGGCCACCAACCCAGAAGGGAATCATATGCCAAATCTATGTAATTTTTCTTTTCTTTTCTTTTCTTTTCTTTTATGATGTGCTATCAAGTTGAGTCAGGCCCATTCAGAAATTTTTAATTGGGCCAAGGCTTCCAAACTCAAATTGCACATATGAATATAAAACAGATAGAAAAAAGAGAAATTCCTCCTATGCAATGCACAAAAGTTCAAAACTCCCATTCAACACTTTCCCCGGTATTTGGAACTTTAATTGAAGCTTCATTTAGATAAATAAATTCAAATTTCTCGTTGCTTTTAGATAAAATAGTTTAGTTTTCATCATATGCAAACTTCATTTTAATCCCCCTATAAAATTTTCACTTTTTATATTCACTTAAAATTGAATCCCTTGCTCAAAATTTCCCATCCAAACATTTTAGTTTTTGTATCACAGTTTTGAGACAATAATGGAAAAAGGACCGGTTCTAGGTGGCTGAATAATGTTCATAAATTGCAAATGTTAATTTTACTTGTATGCATGAAATTATGGTAGCATGGTATATAGATTTCGTTTTTGGTATTTCATGGGCCAACTTAAATTATTGGTGGGCACATGGTACATTCAAATTCCTTTTGCAATTGCTTCCTGTACCCCCACAATTGTTTCCTGAGACATTTATACCCTTCTTAACGGAGATAAAAGGTTGGTGGAGCCATCGTCGTTCGTGGGAGTGGCTGGATATTGGAGGTGGTGTAGAGGTACTGCAGAGGTGCTTGAAGTTTGTTCGCGCGGCAGAGAGGAATTCAACGGTGTAGATTTGGTTTTTGGAGTGTTAAGGTTAGTGTTTGAGTTTGATTTAAAAAAATGTTAGGGGTGAATGTGTTGGATTAATGTGTAGAATGGGTTAGGGGTGGGTTGCCGTGGTTGTGGGTGGATTATTGGGTGTTTTTGTTGTGCATTTTGGAATGGGGGTGGTAATGGAGGGTGATGGGTTCGGAGAGAAGGTGATTTCTCGTTTGGGAATTAATTGCCTTAAATCGTTTTCTGGAAAAAATTTTGGAAAGTATTTTTCGGAAATTATTTTTTTTTTAAAGTTTTGGTTTATTTCGAATTTTTTTTTCTGAAATACAAATTTAATTTCCGAAATATCTTTTCGGAAACATGTTTTTAGAAAAGGTTTTTCAGAAATCATTTTTTCATTCTAAAAAACGTTTTCTGAAAGTCATTTTTAAATTTTAGAAAATATTTTCCGTTTTTACACTTCTAAAATGCATTTTGGAAAATTTTTTTAGAAAACCATTTTTACATTCCAGAAATTATTCTAAAAAATATTTTTCGAAAAACCAACCCAAGAATAATATTGATATTTTAAAAGTATGATAGGGTACAAGAAGAAATTATGGAGATGCACGAAGGAATTGTCTATCCTTTTCTTCTTTATATTTTTGGTTGTTATAGTTACATAAGCCTATATGGACAAATTCTTCCTGTACCTCTATATACTCAATAAAATGATTTTAATATTTTATTGAAAGTCTGATAATGATTCTTGAAATAAATCATATTACTCTTTGTTAAAGTCATTCTTTGGATTACTTATTTTGGAAACCTTTTGGAATATAATTTTCAGAACTAAATTTCTGAAACAAGATTTCTAAAATTGGATTTTTGGATAAAATTTTTCAGAATATATGAAATATATTTTCTATAATAAAATTTTGAAAACAAATTTTCCAAATTATATATGATACTGTTTCAAAACGATTTTTATTGGAATAGTTTTTCCTTAATAAATTTTCTGAAACACAAAACAAAATGTAGTCTAGAACAAACTTTTCAAAACAGAACTTTCAGAATAAACTTTCAAAATGTAAATGATACCTTATAGAAGAGTTTTATGGAACAACTCTCTCTCTCTCCTCCTTCGACCTCTACAAAAGTGTAGCGCGATGGAGAATGGAGGTGTAGAAGGTGACAAAAGCGGCGGCTCCGGTGAAATATGTGGCAGCAGGAGGGTGGTGCACGAGGAAGGGTATTTTAGCCTTTTTCCTCTTTGTATAGGGGTTTAGTTAGTAATTATGGGAATGCACTAAGTAAAAACATTTTTTATGTATATAGGCTCGTTAGTGAAGAAGGAAGTAGCCCAATATACCATATTTAAAGGGAAAAGGGTACACGGGATAAACGACTCTATAAAATAAGGAAGAGAGAGAAAATAGTTGGTTTATAAAGAAAAGATTAATTACACATTCTGTTATTGATCTTTTGCACTTCTATAAATTTTAACATTTAATTTTTAGTTTTGCTAATTTTATTATAGAGTTTTCAAATTTTGGAACTGAATTTTTAAGTTTTACTTTTCTATCAATTAAATGTTAATTTACTAACGATGTAATAATATAATAAAAAAATAAGTTAAAATTTAGAATATTTAGACTTTATATATTTAGCTATAATCATATTTAAAATCTTACCTAATTTAATTTTTTAATATTTTATTTAGATTGATATTCATATAGCGGTCAAAACATCTTTCATATCTATATATCTAAATGAATAGATGATATCTTAACCTAGCCTCCACAAGGATCTAGTATAAAGAGAAAGGGAAGGACTCTGAAGAATGACTCACCTCAATATCTTCATTACCTTGGTGTAAAAGGAGTTGCAACCAAGAGTCTTAGGAGATGAAGTAGAAACACTATTTAGGACTCTAACTTCTATCCTATTGTAACAAATGAAACTATTATGTAATAAGTTTCACACTATTTGTATATAGTAGGACCATCTTTCAATTCAATATAATCAACTTGATTTCATATGTACCTTTATATTTAAAGTATTTCTTATCCAATCTTCCTTCATAATACAAAACGAAGTTATTAAACTATTAATTTATATGACAAACGTATATTAATACATGATAGACAAAAATAGACAAATAACAAGACATTTCAAGAACATAAATATAAAATATAACTTAAAAAAATTTGTTATCTAGAATAAAGACAATCTTTCGTCCAACACGATACTTATATTTTCTATATAAATATATATGGATTTTCTATCATATATATATATATAATTTAAAATATTCAATTATCTACCTTAAAAAAAAAACATCTCATGTTATCGTTTATTCAACATCGTTCTATAGACTTAAATAAGGTAAGTTTACACTTATGATATTTCATTTGAATAATTTTCTTCCCTATTTACATATTTGGTTTATTGGACGAAAGATCTTTCTTTTCAAACATATCTTATTAGTAATTTAAAATTTTAATTGAAAAAAATCTTATATATTATTTAATATTTTTATTAAAAAATATTTTATTATTTTAAATTTTATATTTAGTTATTTCAAATGTTGTCATTGAGTCCATAGTAAAATCCATCTCCGGCAACCAGTGTCGGACTAAGAAGACCAAGATTCTGAATCTAGGACAATACAAAGATTCTCTTAACTCCATTAGCCCCTGAATTCTGCTCAAAACAAAATTGCAATGTTGCTTTTCACTTCCTCTCCCTTAACCATTACTTTCTCTCCCACAAAACCATTTGCTTCAAATGCTCTTATCTTGCACCACTCTTTCCCACCCCCACTATCAACCTCTTCTTCCTCGTGCCTCAGAGCCAAACACAAATTCACAAACTCCTTCACTTCCTCTCTCACACATTCACCCACCCAGAAGTACGTGTACCCTGACCCAGTTCCCGAATTTGCAGAATCCGTGAGTACATGCATTTTCCCGTGTAAATTTGCATATTCTGAAACCTCATGCTATTTATTGATTCCATTATTTGAGGTATATTGCAGGAGACCCACAAGTTCAGAGTTGAACTCTTTCGGAAGCTTTCGGAGGACGTCGACGAGTTCGGGGATGACCTTGATGAGGTTGTAGCCGTTTGCGCTCAGGTCAATGTCGTTTTCCTCTTCAAAAACTTAACTTTATGGCGAAAACGTTTGTGGGTGTTGTTTCGTTCTTGTTTTATTCTACAGTTTCATCAATTATCTTTGGTGTAAAAAAAGAATATAAAAGAAACTCATTGTAGTGTTTAGAGGCATTTGCTAGTTTTGACGACCTCAAATAATGCTATGATTCTCTTACGCCCTGTTTGGATATTATTAAGATTTGTTGATTATACTTGAGTGCTAGGTGTTCGGGAAAACGATTGAACCGAAATATTATTCAAGCTTAAATATACTTTGGTTTCCCAGAATTGTACTAGTTTGATTCTAGATTTGTAAGTTTCAACTTTGCTAATTAGGTCTTTTGGTTCTGTAATTTAGCATTCGATGTCATCGTTAGATTTTGAACTAATTTTGCTTTGGTGGCATTGAAGCTAACGAATTGTCTTACAGATGCTGACATGATTTTGTTACACCTTTTGGTTCTGCTAATTCTGATATCACAATAGTGAGGAACCAAAAATGTAATTAAGTTGTTCAATTATATGTGTCTGGCAAGGCAACATGTTAGGTGTCACGTAAGCAAAACCTGTTAAATATTTGATGGAAGGCCAAGGTAGAACTAAAATCACGCAATTACAATGTCATAAAAACTAATTAAACTTATTATTTATTAAAATATAACAATAAAATTTAAAATTATGTAGGATTAGGACATTTTCTGCAACTTTGTAAGTTTCCTGTTGTCCATTCTTTCCACCAGTTATATGTTTAACTTATACATCAACTATTGGCTCTTCAGATTTTGGTATGATTTGATGGTGAGAGATACTTATAACCTGGCTTACAGCTTATTAGGTCAAGTCCCGCTGGGAATTTATCTGGTCTTTTATCTTCAGACTTCATTGTAGATGGGATATGAATTTGAAAAGCAATATATATTTTGCCACTTTGATATGTCCTTTTTGCTCCACAATATTTCAAATTCGTTTTGTACTCATTCACATTTATCAATTGCACATAATGGACATGAACACCCGTGTGTGTAGACATACACATCATTCAATTCTTTCCACTCTCTCTCTCTTCTATTCTTTTCTTCTAGTTTTTTTTACTTTTTTTATCAGCTTCTAGTTTTTTATTGCACTCTGTTGTCTATAGAGGTTTTATATTAAACTAATGAAGTTTAAACTTGAAAGATATGCATTAAATTCCCTGATAATACCCCTGTTAATTGCCACATCTAAATTTTAAGAAACATTCCTCTCATTTCATAATTTGGTGGCCACTATTCATATCTCAAAAAGGAATTTGTTCATCGATGTTTGTGTAAGAATTCAATTGCAGTATGTGATTGAATTTTAGTTAAAAAATTAAGTTGAGTTGAACTTAATTGAAACTAAAAATTTTATTCTAATTTTCAAGATAGTTGAAATTTGAGGTTAACTTTGTTTCTAAATGCATCTTAAAAAAAGTCATATATTGACAGTGATCAATGAAAATTGAAAATTGGTTGAAGTCTTTCAACTGAAAGCCAAGCACACTTTAATTATGGATGTATCACTCCTATGTCAATTTTTATTACCTACTAGTAGTTATGAACCCTGCCTAACTTGATGGAAATTGCTGGAGATTTTCTGGCCAGTTTCCTCTTATTCTTCAGTATCTCAATCAAGATTTAAGGGTCAGGATTCCAAAGCCGTCATGAACTTCCAAATTGTAGTTCATTTCTATTAACATCAGATTTGATGTCTCTTAGCAAACATTGGGTTTTACAGAATCGTAGAGTAGGTGTGGAGAAAAGCTTAACAGATGTGAGGTGATATGCTTTGTGTGTGCGTGTTTTGCATTGGATATAAAGTCTGACTTAGTTAATAAGGCACCTGCTTCAAGTTACCTGGTGCATAAATGAGAAAAAGATTGCTTTTTTTGGTGTTAATTTCTCTTTGAACTTGATTAGTTATAATAATAATAATGTTGCCTTTTTGTTGGAAAACAGATTTTTAGTGAGTTTTTGCACAAGGAGTATGGAGGTCCTGGAACATTGTTGGTGGAGCCATTCACGGATATGATGGTTGCTCTAAAGAAGAAGAAATTACCAGGAGCAGCCCTGGCTGCAAGAGCATCACTGTTATGGGCACAACAATATGTTGATGAGGATTGGGATGTTTGGAACTCAAAACTAAAATGACTTCTTCTTTACTTCTTTTTAACTTTTAAAATGTAAAGATTTCTATATGCTTGTAACATGTGGATGCCTCAACAAAAAATATAAATCACTTGCAGTAGATTTTGACATTCGCCATTTATTTAATTTTCCTCTTCTTCTTGGAGCTATACAATCATGATGTCCCAGGAAAATGGTTATTTAGATGTTGAGGGTGTGATTGATGATGGAAGAGAAATAGTTCAAACCTTTGTTGAACTTCTTTGCCCATATATCAGGTATTCAACTAGGAGGAGCATCAAGAAAGAGGCGATCAAACAATGCTCTTGAGACACCTTACAATGCACAACCTAGCACTACTCAGCTGCTAGACTCTGAGATGCTCTGTAAAGAGGGACGCCATGATTTCAGCTTAAGCGCAGCATGCGTGGTTTTCATTAGCTTGTATCTGTCTGCCCTCATTGCCTGAAACTCATTATGCAGTAACATCAGTACTCCTCCACTATAAAGACACAAACACACAAAATGAACTCAAAAATTGTATAGAATTAGCATCCTGCTTATGGTTTCTCTTTCTCTTAGTGCTCTTTGTTTCTGAAGAACTGCAGCATATTATTGTAATATCCTTCCAATGTTGTGTCATACCAGTAGCAACTTAAGAATATATAACACTGAGTCTTTATACATATTTTTTTCATGAGTATTTATAAGAGAAAATAAAAAAATAAAATGAGATGAGTTTCTCCAAAGTAAATACAAAATAATTTGTAGAACCTTTTGTATTTTAGTTTTCTTAAAAACTAATTTTAACTGGACAGAAAAACTTATTTACTTTTCTCCTATCTCCTTTAAGTATTTCTATAGAATTTATCTAAATAATGCTTTGGTGCAAAGTGAGTTATTAGATCCAAGTGTTTATCCATGTCAAAATTCTCAATTTAAATCAGAAATATTGTAAGCTTCAGGTTGATGCACGTTATAGCTATACGATGCTCAACCAAACACAGTCTTCCACATAATCACTTTGCATAGATTGAAAAGCTTCGTAATATAGTATTCAACCAAAAAGAGAAAAAAAAAAAAAAAAAAAAAAAAAAACTTGCTGATAGTAACAGATTCACACCTGATATATATTTCCTGTGTCCAACATCCCTCCAGTCTCACCATCTGAACTTGCCTTTTCCAGTTGCATTATTTGCATACTCTCCACTGTCTTGACATGAGGCTTATTCATCTTCGCATGTTTCTTCGCTTTCAACGCCTTCACAACCTCTGCAACCCAGAAACAGAAAAACCATTTAGAGCATTAAACTGATTAAACAAACGCATACCCTTCATAGTACATTGGCCACTACATTTGGTAGGAAACTCAGCCAAAAATCACATCAATTTTGCTAAGAAAAAAAGAACTTTTAACCATCAACCTATACCTTGAGTAGTGACCAGCCTGTAAGCATGGCCAAGAGTTAGAGTGTCATTTGGGCGGAGCAGCTTGACTCGGGTAAAAAGCACTGTCTTCTGGTCCTGATTCTGCCCTTCTGGCACACCCAATGGTATGATCAAAGAGACATAATAGCCAGGATTAGTCCTCATAACCTCACTTGCACTCACTGGCCAGTACAACCTCTCTATCTTCCCAGATGGATGTTGGATCACAAGAGCTGCAGCATCCACAGCTTGGCAATTCCCCATCTCAATCACCAAAGGATGAGGAATGACACTAAAGTGAAGAATGTATGAAGAAGGAAGTGTGCAGTAATGAAAACTGAAAAGGGTCTTTTTCTGCACAGCTCTATCTCTGCACCCCACAGCAGTTGTATATCACAGTCTTTCTCTCCAAAATAGCCTTCCCAAGTCAATTTAAAGGCAAGTTGATATTAATGGGAGGAGGAGCATGAGGAAAATTATTGTGGACTCTGGCATTAATAATTATTATCGATGTAGTAAAATAAATGTGACACTTAATATTTTATTTATTTTTATATATCTGGATATGACTGATCGGCACCGGCACGGGCCTCAGAAAAGGGTGGTAGTGCCACGTGGCAAGAGGAGAGAGCTTAGGATGTTGAGAGGGTCAAGGGTTTATTTCAGGTATTGATTTTGGTTTTTAGTGTAACATTTGGACTAAAAATAACATATTTAACCGCAAAGCGTGGGGTTAATGAGATTTTTTTTGGTGGACTTATCCTCCTTGCAAAGGTCGCTTAGTATCTCCCTTTGTGAAGGCAGCAAAAACATGTCTTAAATTTATTTTTAATATCTAATGTTTATTAATTGTGGAATATCGAAAATAAAATTTAGAAACTTATTTTTGTAAATTCTAGAAACTTGTTTAATTACTTTACCGAAATAGTTTTAAATGTCAGAAGTATTTATTTTTGAAAAATGTACATTAGTTGTGTGTGCTTAGATTAATTGGTGTGGTGGAGGGGGAAGAAGGTACCATTATTTTGTGTGTAGAATATTAGATGAGAGCACATAGATGGACGAGCTCTTGTTGATTGGTTCTCGAGTTGCGTGGCTGGCATAGTACACTGTTCAAGTTCTCCAGTGGGACTATGTTCCCACTCTTTTTGTCATATACCTTTTTTTTAGAAAATAAAAAATTATAGTATCTTAGTTATTATGAGTTTTGATATTATTATGAGTTTTGATATCTTAGTTAGATTGATATTTCAAAGATTAACAAATTTTTTTCTTCTTTCGTTTCATTTTGTTTTTCTTTCTTAAAATTTTAGTACTTGAAATAATTAATTAATTCTAATATCTATAAAAGGGAGTTTTATTTGATAGTATATATTTTTTGGGTTGCCGGTTAAGACTGTTAAGAAGTCTAAGAAAATAAACATTAATCCTAAAAACTGTTCAGATACTCAAAGGTTTAAGATTTTGGAGTCAAAATGATGATCACATTGTATTGATAACTATTTTAAAATAATTTTGTAATAGGTTATATTGGATTCTGGACATTCATTTGGGATGAGTCTTTAAAGGAATTGATTTATATGTTTTATAAGGTTGTCATGACAACTTCTTAAACAAAAATAACATTTTTTATAAGAGAATTGTAAGACACAGAAACCTTATAAAAGTAAAAGCAGTGTGCCTGCATCTCCAGTTCTTTTTCTTTTCTCTCTCTCGTTCTCTCAAGCTCTCCCTTTTCTCTAATTTTCCTCCTCATATCTCATCTAGTTTAGATTCTGATCATACCCTACAGTAGCTGGGGAGTTAGGGATCATTTCTAACCGACCAGAATCTCAAACAGAGTAAGTTCATATTTGCTCTAAAGATCCCTTATTCTCTATTTTTCCTTAGGTTATTGTCATCAATCTTAGTAGGGACAGTTGAGAAAAGTACTTCTCTCAACTTAATTAAGATTATACTAAAATTTGGTTTTATTCTGATAACTTTTTCTAGATCCCTAGATTTTGAGATTAGCATCTTTATCGGGTGGAGGAATTGTT
>Ga0209489_101460_pt1 | contig 48529 bp, 31 predicted proteins | sample SiratrowhiteBW_FD_187527 | JGI IMG/M metagenome (GOLD analysis project Ga0209489, IMG submission 187527) | Root nodule microbial communities of legume samples collected from California, USA - Siratro white BW (SPAdes) (version 2) | ecosystem: Host-associated > Plants > Roots > Nodule | place... | reverse complement strand
AAAAAGTATAAAAAGTAATATTATATAATATATATATATATATATATATATATATATATATTCTCGAAAGAGCACATATTATTGTATTATTTCTTAAAACGAAGAAATTCTAAATAATGTTCTTTTATTATTGAAATAGATGTTAATTATGATAATAAATTGTGCTTTTCTAAAATTAATATAATTGTTGGGTTTCATTTTCAAAGACTTTTTGAGAAAATTGGTATAATATATTAAGTTTTTAACACCAAAAAGAAATATCAAAATGCTATAAAGTCTTAAGACTAAAATGACTATTTACACCTTATATATTAAAAAAAAAAAAATTGAGTTTGTTTGTATAAATTGTTTTACAATGATGAGAGGAAAAGAAAAACAGAAAGAAATGAAGTTTGTCCTTGAAATAGAAAGTAAAAATTTGAATTTTTGATGATGATGTAAAGAGAGAAGTGAGTGAGTATTGATGATATGCTTAAAAATGAATTGTAGGGTATGAAACGATTGAAAGAATGGCATACTATGGGATAGCATCAAATCTAGTGTTGTATCTAACAAAGAAGCTCCATGAAGGCACTGTCAAATCTTCAAAGCGAGTTACCAATTGGACTGGTACAGTCTGGATCATGCCAGTTGCTGGAGCTTACATAGCCGATGCCTATCTTGGCCGATATTGGACCTTTGTTATAGCATCAGCCATTTACCTTCTGGTATATATACATATATCAAACATCACATTGTTTAATCTCTGTGTGACACATAACTGAGTTTTCCATTATATGTCACATGAAAAATGTATGGACTATAATGTTTTTGATCTGTGTAATAATGTTTCATGGTCATGTGTTTTTTGGTTGCAGGGAATGTGTTTGTTGACTCTAGCAGTGTCACTACCAGGATTGAGACCACCAGCATGTGCTCCAGGAGTTGCAGACCAAGATTGCCCACAAGCATCGTCATTGCAAGTGGGAATTTTCTTCTTTGCCTTGTACATCATTGCAGCAGGCACAGGGGGGACCAAGCCCAACATTTCTACAATGGGAGCAGACCAATTTGACGAGTTTGAACCCAAAGAGAGGTCCCAAAAGCTTTCCTTCTACAATTGGTGGGTGTTTTATATTCTAATTGGAACCATTTCTGCACAAACTCTCTTGGTTTACATACAAGACAGAGTTGGTTTTGGACTTGGTTATGGGATCCCAACCGTTGGTCTAGCCTTTGCAATATTGATGTTTCTGCTAGGAACTCCTCTTTATAGGCATAGATTACCCTCAGGCAGTCCTTTAACCAGGATGGTTCAGGTACTTGTGTCTGCAGTGAGGAAGTGGAAGGTACATATCCCAGATGATTTAAATGAGCTACATGAGCTCAGCATGGAAGAGTATTATGCAAGTAAAGGGCGAACAAGGATTTATCACAGTTCTTCGTTAAGGCTAGTAATCAAATTTCTCTTCAAATTTGTTTTACTTAAAAACTGTCATTAACATCACAACTGTGTATATATATGTGCAAAGATATAAATTTGGTGGGCATAAAGCAACCAAATTGACTGGCTCAGAACTGTTTACTTTGAGTAAATTATATCTCTTTTTGTTTTAAAAGCACAGCAATCTTGTAAACTTGACAAATGTGTGCAGATTCCTGGACAAAGCTGCAGTGAAGACAGGTGAAACATCACCATGGATGCTTTGTACTGTGACTCAAGTTGAGGAAACAAAGCAAATGATGAAAATGGTTCCTATTTTGATTACTACATGCATTCCAAGCACCATAATAGCTCAAACCACCACACTCTTCATCAAACAAGGCACCACACCAGACAGGAGAATGGGACCCCATTTTGAAATCCCTCCAGCATGTCTCATAGCTTTTGTAAACATCTTCATGCTGATAAGCGTTGTGATCTATGACCGCTTTTTCGTTCCTGCAATCCGGCACTACACCAAGAACCCCAGAGGGATCTCCTTGCTGCAGAGACTTGGAATTGGCCTTGTGCTACATGTTTTCATAATGCTCACTGCATGCTTTGTTGAGAGGAGGAGACTCAGTGTGGCAAGAGAAAACAACCTTTTAGGCCAGCTTGATCAAATTCCTCTGACCATTTTCATCCTCCTCCCTCAGTTTGCTATGGTAGGAATTGCTGATACCTTTGTTGATGTTGCTAGGTTGGAATTCTTCTATGATCAAGCACCAGCAGCCATGAAAAGTTTGGGAACGTCATATTTCACAACCACCCAAAGCATTGGAAATTTTCTCAATAGTTTTCTACTTTCAACTGTTGCTGATCTCACTCACAAACATGGTCACAAGAGTTGGATTTTGGATAATCTAAATGCCTCCCATTTAGATTATTACTATGCATTCTTGGCCCTGCTAAGTGCTATCAACTTCTTTTGCTTTGCTGCTGCTGCCAAATTGTACGTCTATAATGTTGATGAAACACAAATCAACATGAACTTGGATATCAACCCTACTTCACCTCAGGACAATACTAGAATAAGCCAAAGTACCACACAACCAGATAACTAAAGGAATCATACGTACTTGTTGATGAATTTTAAGTACAAAAAAGAAATCTTCAATGTGAAGAAAAATGTGGATCCAAATGTGGGTCCAAGTAAGTTGATAAATTGCTTCTTAAATAATCATTAATCTCATGATCATATAATTATATCTAAAATCCTATCACACGTACCATAATCTATCCGGGTAATTACTATCCCTTTTTATAATACTTCTGTTAGGAAAAATTTAAAATAATATTATAAAATACTTGTTCCTGATCGTAATATATTATGATAACAAATCTTAAACTATAAACAAAAATTTTATCAAAATAATTATCATATCAAACAAACAATATCAATATGATATAGGAAAATATTTTACTCTTAAAAATACACATTTGTTCCACAATAATAAGTCTTACGGAATATAGCATCCCTATTCTTGGTATAAGCCTTTTGAAAACGTAAAGAAATTAAGGTTGGTATCCATCAGACGTGACCTCTTTTATCTGTTAATCATGTCCTTGTTATTTAACATTTCCGTTAATCATTTTGATAGTTCGCATGTAGAAAACGATATAGCCTTTGGCTATATCGTTATAGCCGACAATTTTCCTTTTAATCATCGAAAAAAAAAAGTATTTTACGAACCCTGCTGTCTAACTTGTCTCCTTTGTCTTGCTTAAGTTTCATTGCAGCCTAAAAGCAATCACACGATTTTCCTGTACGAAAACATAATCTCTGTACCCTCATGGAGCTATATTTTATTTTATTATTACTAGTAAACCTATAAACTGACATCAAAACCTATATGTGTGTGGAGGTATTTGCACAAAGAAAGTGCTTTCGGCACATAAATTTTTCTCAGTATAGTTTCAAAGTGAAGTTGATAAGGAATGACACTCCGAAAATAAGAATGAAGCATAAGACAGACACATGGGACGTAATGATGCAATTGATTAGTGACTGAAAAGGGAGAAAGCATATAAATACATTCAGTGAGAGCCACTTTAACGAACAATCTTTTTGATGACTTATAGCCCGTGGCTTTTGTGACATGTCAATCTCGCGTTTAGTTCTAATATCTAACTTGTATCTAGATCGATAATTCAAAGGTGCAAAAAAAATACATAAGAAAAGAAAGATAAGGAAAGTGTGCAAATAAGTGGCAGTAAGTACAAACGAAATACATGTTGATTCCTTCTTTTGGTGGGACTTAAGATTTCTTTGTTGGTTAGCTCATGCAATTGGACAATGTACAGAATTTGGTTGAGAAAGCTAAACTTTCGAAATTAGATTCCCCGTCCTTACTATATAAAAGGCTCGTGAGAGAGGCTAAGAAACTTCCACACAAAGAGACCAAGATATAGCTCAAACTCATGGCATTGGTAGAAGAAAAAGGCCCTGCAAAAGGGAACGAAGATTACACTCAAGATGGCACAGTAGACCTAAAGGGTAGACCCGTTTTGAGAACAAAGACGGGAAAATGGAAAGCTTGTTCCTTCATAGTTGGTAAATGATGCAACTCTAATTTTCTCCTTTTTCTTCCTACTGTTATTGTTATCACTTGTGAAAATGATATGCATGTTTTTTATTTATAGGGTATGAAGTGTTTGAGAGGATGGCTTTCTATGGGATACAATCAAACCTAGTGATATATCTTACAAGGAGGCTCCACGAGGGCACTGTGAAATCTTCGAACGACGTTAGCAACTGGGTTGGTGCAGTGTGGATGATGCCACTGGCAGGAGCTTACATAGCCGATGCTTATCTTGGCAGATATAGAACCTTTATAATTGCTTCATGCATTTATGTTGTGGTATGAAATGTAATACTTATTTTCACCTTTGCTTGTAACATAGTACGAACAAGAATTGTTCGGGCTTAACTAAATTGTGAATATGTTTACCTGTTTTTCCATGTTTTTTTTGGCCATAGGGAATGTGTCTGTTGACACTAGCAGTTTCACTACCAGCACTGAGGCCACCACCGTGTGATGAAGGCAAGAATTGCCCAGAGGCATCGTCATTGCAATATGGTATTTTCTTCTTGGCCCTTTATATCATTGCAATAGGCACAGGAGGGACGAAGCCTAACATTTCCACCATGGGAGCAGACCAATTTGATGAGTTCGAGCCCAAAGAAAGAACCCATAAACTCTCCTTCTTCAATTGGTGGTTTTTTAGTATTTTCTTTGGTACCCTTTTCGCCAACACTTTCTTGGTTTACATACAAGATCGTGTGGGTTGGACCATTGGATATGGCCTTCCCACCCTTGGCCTTGCTGTTTCAGTATTGGTGTTTCTGATAGGAACTCCATTTTATAGACACAAATTACCATCTGGTAGCCCAATAACAAGGATGCTTCAGGTCTATGTTGCTGCTGTGAGGAAGTGGAAGCTACGTGTCCCAGAAGATCCAAAGGAGCTGCATGAGCTTAGCATTGAAGAGTATGCAAGTACTGGGAGAAACAGAATTGATAGAAGCTCTTCATTGAGGTTAAGCCCATCTTTTTATCCTTTCAAATTGTCTAAAAACACTTTTTATCTCTCATCCAAAGGTTCTCTGATTGCAGTTTTCTTGACAAAGCCTCTATAAAGAATGGCCAAACTTCATTATGGACGCTTTGTACTGTGACACAAGTAGAGGAAACCAAGCAAATGACAAAAATGATTCCTGTTTTGCTTACAACGATTATCCCAAGCACCTTGATGGTTCAAGGGAGCACACTCTTTGTGAAGCAAGGCACCACTCTAGACAGGAGAATGGGACCCCATTTTCAGATTCCCCCGGCATGCCTCAATGCATTTGTAACTATCGCCATGCTGATAACCGTTGTTCTCTACGACCGTGTTTTTGTTCCTGCGATTCGGCACTACACAAAGAACCCAAGAGGGATCACAATGCTGCAGAGACTCGGCATTGGACTTGTGATACAAGTCATCATAATGGTCATTGCATGCTTTGTTGAAAGAATGAGACTTAGGGTGGCGAGAGAAAACCACCTTTTTCACGCGCAAGATACGATTCCTCTCACAATTTTCATTCTCCTCCCTCAGTATGCTCTGGGAGGGGTTGCTGATAACTTCGTGGAAGTAGCCAAGATGGAGTTGTTCTATGATCAAGCACCAGATGGCATGAAAAGTCTGGCAACATCATATTTCACAACCACCTTGGGTCTGGGAAGCTTTCTCAGCAGTTTTCTTCTGTCAACTGTTGCTGACATCACCAACAGAAATGGGCACAGGGGTTGGATTTTGGACAATCTAAACGTCTCCCGTTTAGATTACTATTATGCATTCATGGCCGTGCTGAGCTTCCTCAACTTGCTCTGCTTTTTGGTTGTGGCCAAGTTCTTTGTCTATAATGTTGAGGTAACACAAACCAAATCGGGCTTGGAGATGAACTCTGCGTCCTCACAGTCATAGAACAGTGCTGGAATAAACCAAAGCACCCCGCAAACAGATGGCAAATCGTAGGGAAAACACCATGTCTTTTAAGCCAAGTGCTCTTTTAAGCCAATATTGCTTACAAGTTACAAGTGTTAATGGAGAGACATGCATATCAAAGCCATCTCTTGCCATATTTGGAAGAATTGGAAATGGACCACCAATTTAAAATATCCAGATCTCCTTTAATCTCTTTTAAGGCTTCTACCAAATATTTATTTAACTTGGACTTATTAAACTTAGTTGGTCGAAAAATTGAGAAGCCTCTTAATTACCTTCAAACTTTTTTTCTTACCATCGTAATCTTCAAAAAATAATCTCAAATTCGATCCACTTTTTCTTTCACCTTACTTCACCACTAGAACTTTGAGTAATCAACCAATAGATGAATTATAACTTGTATCTCAAATTCAACATGAGAGAAATCATTAATAGCGTGTTTAGTGTATTAAGATTGCCCTAATAACTATCACATTTTCTACTTCATCTTTTCGGCCATATTTCTCACGCTTACACTCACATCCTTGGAAGTGTACATTTGATCGATTTTCCTTCCAATTCCAAAAGCCTCAACACATACATATTGCTAGTCACATAATCGAACCAAAAATACGCAACTTAGTACCATAAAACAACTTAAAAAAAGATTGTTCGTGCGAATTCTCACTGTATGTAGGAACGCTATCCCCTATCTTATGTAATTGTTTGGTATATTATTTTTGTCTTGTAATTCAAGCTCTTCAAATGTTATGTTTCAATGCAACCTCAAACATTAAGTAGAATTTCGTACACCTAATCATATAAGACCTTTTATATTCGATGTTTTGATAACACATGGATTGAAATTAGAGAACCTAGAAGGGGGGAATCTTATATATTTGATAGTTGCATGGATTTTAAAAACAGCATTAAAACCTCTGCCAAACCATCTTTCAGAATTAAATTAAAAAATGTGTACACATCATATGTGAAGATAATATCCATTCAAAATCAAACTATTCTAAGTCGTTAGTTTCTTCTTTAGATATTCGATTAGACTGCAACATCTTTGGATGAGGAATTATTGACTCTGAATGTAAAAACACGATTAAGCCCTCAAACTAATTAAGCAATTGTTAACCTCTTAGTCAAATTTTTTCACGTGACTTAAAACTTAATAGAAATGTTATATCGTTTCTGCACCTTTCAATTGTTGTCAATGAAATGAGTCTTCCATAAACAGTAGCGCATTCACACATGCTTTTTTTGTCAAATTTAGGCAAAAATGGAGGAGATTACCATTGTCTATGAATATAACTTTTGCCTTTTTCACATCATTACGGTTGTTCCACTAACAAATTGATCAAACCATCACAATGTCTACATTTAGCTTGCTTGTTTATGGTAGGCTTCAACAATTCACCTAATGGATTCCAATCAATTGTTAATTCGAAATAAGATGGTAGCATATACTTTTGTCGTCTTAGAGACCAAAACGTTATCTTGCCCATCTATCTAATTACTTAGTGCCCAAACCACCGAGAAAAAGTTTCAACTATACTTCATCAAAGTTGATAAAATTATTGAAGCATATACAAATGCATAGATACAGGAAAAGATGTCTATTCAGAAGATTTAAAGAACCTTAAAGTAGAAGATTAAGATAAAGAACAGAGCAGGATATACCACATTAGAAGACGAAGAATGAGAGCTCCCTCTGCAAGATATCAAGAGTATAAAATATGTTCCTAAAAAACAGATCAATTCAAATTGAATGTTTCTAAAAACAGTTCAGTTGTTTCCTTTCGAACAGTTTCACTTATAAATTAGATTATGTCACACACGGCTACTTACATGCAACTGCATGCATATAAAAATAATCATACAAAAACATAGAAAACCAAGTTGGCGAATAACTACTTGATGTTACATAACCAAAGCAACCTAACGACAAGAGACCCAAAAAATATTCAAACTAAATCCTGTACATGATCAATCTTTTTTGTTTTTTTAGAGTGAACGCCCTATCAAGTGAGAAACAAACTATTAGCTACCTATCGCATTTTAGTTAACAAAAGGCTGCAATTTACATGCAGCAATTGATTCAAGAATCCACGTGTGGCCAATCACTTGTAAAGTATTAGCAGCTAAATCCTCTGCGTCGTTTAGCCTTTGCCAGAGAATTGATACTTCTTCCCCCAACTTGCATCCTTGTGGGGGATCAAGGTTGTAAACAACCAGCAACTTTGAAGAATACACTTTGCACTCATGTCTTTGAGCTTCCAATTCTTCCTTGCTTCTCAAAACAGTACCTCCACCCACTTCAATTAATTCTTCGAGATCTTCCTTATAAGTTGACACATAATCCCCAGAAAAATAAAACTTTAAGCCACTGAATAGTTTTGGCTCCTGTCATCACAGCAATATTACAACAATAGAACTCAGAAAGATATTTCACAAGTAATTTAACATCAAATTTTAGAAGCCCCAAAAAAACCAATTATAAATGTTGGAAGTCAACAAGTCACTACTGAGCTAAACATAAAATATAATGTTTGACAGCGCAATAAAAACAACCCATGTCTTCACAGTTTTCATGAACCTAAGATGCAATTAGAATACTTACATTGGCCAATGCCCTAAGTCTGCCAGCTCTTGGGCCACCTTGACACCCTTGGTTGTCAACACTAATTTCATATGGTTCTTCTTCAACAGGATTTTTCTCTTCCATGCATGCTTTTATCCCTACAGAACAAAATACATGGTATTTACATGACTAGAAAAGAATTGAATAAGCATTAAAAAAAATGCTTATCAAGCACATTCAAGAAGCAAGTAAGACCAATACACGTGCTTTAAATAAAAAAAAATCCATTACATGCGGAAGCATAGGTAGAAATTTAAGTTTCAAGCACAAACACAAATCTTCCATGTTAGCAGACTAACTCCTGTAGGGGGTAACTAAGTGCCAAAGACATAAAATAAATAAGAGTAGCAAGGTTAAATCACTACAAATACTCTCCATCAATTTCCTTTCAACTTCAACACACCCCTAATGTCAGGACCTATTGGGAGTCCTAAGATTACCAAAATCATCACATTAATAAAGGAGATACTATATTAGTAACTAACCAGACTTGACTCCCAGTTCATGGTATTTCAAGATTTTCACGAGTAGAAAAATTAATGTCTAGTTACCACTATCAATATACAATTCAGATCAAGAGCATTTTTTTTACTTTAGGGGTCAATTAATAATATGTAAGGGTACACCAGAACATCATAGAGAACATAAGTGACTTTGTTCTCATGTCTACCAAAAAGCATGCTATCTTCCAAACTGCAACCCTCCAATTGAAGTCATTAAATACTCACCAATATTTGTCCAAAATTATAATCAAAGATGAGCATTAACTCAAATAAGCAACACTGGAGTAAAAACTTAAACTTACAATCCAATTTGAGAACCCATCGTCCATTTAGAATAGCCATGAGAACTTTCAATGTCCTGGAGCATGCTCCATTTGCATCAGTTGACGCAATTACATGAGTAACATTTGAGGTCCAGAATTTAGTCACAGTTGCACCAACAGTGCTTGCATAATTGACCAAAAGTACCTGCACCGTCGAATAAGCAAAAAAATGTCATATACCATAAACTTCAAAAGATACAGTATCCATTCCCCAAGAAAGAAAAACATCAAAAATATAAAGATAGCAAATAAACTCAATCACTGAAAGTAGACAACTTTCAAACTAACCTTTTCTTCATTTGATAAAGCAGATCCACAAAAAACCATATTTTTACAATCATCCTGTGAAGCTTCAACAGTATTTAAGTTGTGAGATGGCCTGCATACAGAAGTTATTCAGTAATAGTATACAACCTTGGCAAGAAAATTAGATATAATTTACAAGGGTATAATGACAAAAAGAAAACAGTGGTAAAAATATAATCCTAAAATCTACTATACAATAAATGGTTAACATTTGAGCACTATATTAATTATGCAAAATTCTCTAGTCTAGGAGACAACCCATTTTTATTACAATAGTAGAATACATTGTACTTTAGTTTGTGCCTCAAACTGTTGACATTAAATGTTGAAAGATAAACAAACAAAATGGTTAGACACCATGAAAATTTCATCAAAATATTGAAAAAAAAAAAAAAAGCAGTGCATGAGATGCTATAAATAGCAAGTGACAAGGAAGAAAACATACATTTGAGACGAACTGGGATGCTTCCGAGTTGCCTGTTTCTTAGACCTGGTTTTCTCACATGGAAATTTGACATTTGAATGGAGGGGACAGAGCAAAAGAAAGTCCTCCTGAACCAATGGATGTCCCAAAAAAGTTTAGAGATATACAAAGAAGCACAATGTATTTTTTAAGTCAATTCTAAGCTTTAAAATGGAAAGGAAGTTACATGATCCCAACGACAAGTTGAGATGTCCATTGCACAAGGAACATGATAAGTTCTTCTGCATGATTTGACATAGCAACCAAGAGCAGCTCCCTTTAGATTACATTTACTGCATTTAAGTTTCGCTCCCCTTGCCAATTCTGCCTTCAGATTCTTAACCACTTCACCAACAAAGTACACTTGTGGTGCCCTTAATTCCAAAAGTTTACACCACATTTATCAGCAAAATACAAATAGAAAGGCAAAAGATACTAAAATGCACACTGGTTACAACATAAATGGTTTTGAACAAAACATAGTCAATCAAGATTCAATGCTGCTTTTAGGTGGCTCCACAAATCAAACCAATAATAATGTAGACTAGAATGCTTTAGTAATGAGCAATGCATAGAAATATGAAGTTACGTACCAGTCAATGCAACTTCTATGCACAGGTATAACATTTGGCTTCATTGCTGCATCTCCAGTAACTAAGTTTCCATTAGCATAATGCAGCATTGGTCCAGTAGCCTACAAAGTTTCACCATATAAAGACCAAGAAATAGTTTCAGACATTTGTCATTAAGCATATACAGCATTAGAATATCAGTTTTCAGGGAAGAGGGAATTGAAAACAATGTGTATGGTTGGTGCACATCAAATATTACCTCGGAGGTTTTAGAAGATTGGCAAAATGAACAGATACTTCCAGTTGGAGAAAAGTCATTTGGAGCATCTGTTGGCACCTGTGCACCAGGGTCCTTTCCAGATTTAAGTTCAAGAATTTTCTGTCTCTTGGGATCCCTTTCAAGACCCTCAGTTTCAGAGGCTGAACTTTCTGACCTTAATTGTCCCATTTTCTCTTTCAAATTTCCATTTCCTGTACTAGCTCTCTTTAAGGAAGAATTTCCCAGTCTATCAGGAGGTAATGGCTGAAATTAAGAGTTTGGGAATGAGAAACCAGATTGATAAAGGATTGGACATACGACAGATTTAGCTGTGTATAAACAGGAAACCATAAAAAAGAGTGTGTTTTTTTACATGCTCACTGTCTTGATCACTGCAGTCATTATCTGAACCTTTGGTATCACAAAAAGGAGGGCTATCTGGGGCTGACTGTGTCACTTGATTCACATCCATTTCCATCTGGGAAGATTGCATCAGATTAGGCTTCCCTCTCCCATGAGACAACTCAAGCTCTTCAGCTTTATCATGCACTGCAATCTTGGATTTGAGATTCTTGACAGCCCCAACCTTGTTTAAATTAGGCAAATTCCGAGGAAGCTTGTCACCTTTTATACTACTAGAAGTTGAATTAAGAATTGCCTGGCATGGCTCCAAAACCCTCTCGTCATCTACACCAATAAGTTTAAATAAATAAATAAATATATATATAGACACACACACACACACAGCGTCAAACAATGCATAGTTTTTTTTCAATCAATTGGAAAAGCTCTCAAAAGTAAAATAACTTCACCAGACGAACGTTGCTGAAACAAACTAGCACAAAAGGTGGCCTCCAAGCTTCTATATATTGCTACCACATTTTCCACAAAAGGCACGTGCCTTACATCTGCTTCCCACAATCATCACATAAGAAATATAAGTATAGATAACTCAAAACATAGAAAACATAGCTTAGACCATGACATAAACTGTTGAAAAGAAAACTAAGAGGAAATCATCAATTTGATCCTTCAAATATTACTCTCTCTCCAAATAATCTTATAAGATAAATAAATTATGTAAGTAACCCTAGAATATTAAATATCTATCAATTTAGTCCACACATTAACATGTTTTACTGACCACCAGGACTAATTTGAAAGATTTTCCATTGCCTGAAAAACTATTCAGTATCATTTCCAACATTACACGGTTTACTCATATAATTTGTTCAGTTTGAAAGCTGTAATAATTGCCTAGGAGTGAAATGATAATTTATTGGAGAAAAAAAAAATACAAAGCAACAAACACACCCTCAGTAATTGATCATGCAGCACACACGCTAAACTTAACAGCAAGTTACCTGTTTGAGCATACTTTGCGTTACAAACAGCACATTCAGAACCAGCCCCAGCCGTTATGCAATCAGCTAAGCATGAACTGCCAAACACAAAATACCCAAATATCATTTTAATTGATGAGGAAAGTCGTGCAACAAAGAGACCAACATATACAATACAACAAAGAAAAAGAAGTAACGAACTCGCAGAACAGGTGATTGCAAGGAAGTAACACCGGCCTCTTGAACAAACCCAAACTGTAAGATCCAGAGCCGCCACAAACAACAACAACAACAACATCATCAGCAAATCAGTTAATCAAATTAGCTGCAGAAATTAACAAAATTAATTTAAATAAGCTAAAGTAGCAGCACAAGCAGGAAATTAATTTAAATTTAAACGATAAAATAAAATAAATTAAAATCTGCAACTGCAAAGCTAAAAGCGAGTCAGAGAGTTTATAGTAGAGAGGGAAAATTGACGAACCAGAGAGGGCACTTGAGCTCGAGAGCGAGTTTCTGGAAGTGAAGCATCCATGGATTGAGAAGTTTGGTTTTACCGGCGTTAGGTTTTGCGGAATCATTCATTTTTTTTTTATATTTGAAAAAAAAAAAAGTGAAGAGGTGAGAAGAAGAGGGTCGCGTGGAAGAGTAGAGTAGTGAGATTGGAGATTTTATTTGGTTTTCATAGGAGGCGGTCTTTTCAGAAATGATGTATGAGATTGAAACGTGGATGGCTGAGATTTGTTGACTATATGCTAGGGCGCGGTCGTGGATTTGATTGGCGCCCCGCAACGATGACGTTTTTGTTTGAAGCACTCGCGCCACTTTTCCTTTTCGCTCTCTTTGCTCACTTTTAAGTTTTCGGTTTCGCCTTCCCACCACAGCCAACTCCATTTAGTTTGATTCTATTTTCAATAACTTTTTTCATCTGGGAAAAAAAATAGATTTAAATTGAGTTTATTAAAATTAAATAATATTAAGTTACTTTATAAAATTAATTGTTTTTTTATATTTGATTCTGTAAAATAAAAAATATTTTACATGACTATTACTCATTTAAAACTGTAAAATAAAAGAGGCTCGTTAAATAATTATTAGGGACTATAATTGATGTGACTTCAAATAAATTCATGAGAAAAATGTGCATTCTAAAAAAGTAACGCAATGTCACTGTCATTTTTTTCTTTCAAAAAGTTAATATACGCACTAAATTAAGGGTGTATATCAGTCAAATTTAAACAAATTTCATCGCTTAATTCAATTTAAAAAATTGAAATTAATTGAGTTCCTATTTTTTAAAATATATTGAATATGAAAACAGATAGTACCATGCATCATATTTTCGTAAATGAAAAACAAAAAAAAATGGAAATTAAATCAAAGAGAGTGACACAATTTTCCTCATGCAATTAAATCCATCTGTATTATAATTTTTCTTAAAACCATCACGTGTAGCATAACACGAATGTGTCTACATCGAGCTTTTAAAGGTGGAATAGCTATTATGTAATCATCTTAGTAGATCATACTATTTAGTGTTGCTATTTTTCTTTTTTTTATGGGCAATCTTGCTATTTTTCTTAATAACTTGATAAATTGATTTATGAGTGTTTGTCAAATAAATTTGATTAAGACAGTTTTCCTAATCAATTTTTTGATGGCTTAATTGTAACATGCCTTAAACTTTATCTTGTGGCACTTTTGTTCTTAATTAATTTATTTATAGAATTTTGTATAAAAAAATATTAAATATTATGCATTTTATCGTTCGTCAATTCAATATCAATTCTATTATTTAATGTGTGATGTGGCAGTGTTGTGACTTAAAAAGTACAGATTTGTGGCGCAAGGTGTGCCACTGGTTCTATTATCTTACAAGTTAAACTATCTTCGTGAAGTTATAATCATCAATGACCAGAAAAATGAAACATAAAAAAATGGATGACTATCCATAAATATAGTCAAGATATGTAAAAGATTTCACTAATTACGGTTAATCCCAATAAATTAGTGATCCATAATGTTGAATAATGTGGAAGTAAAACAGGAAGATAAAGAAAAGTTGAAGTTTTCTGAGTATTTTCACCTTAGTATCTTTTATATTTAAAGATTTTAAATTAATGAAGCAGTACGAGTTCAATGTCAATGTGGTTCACTGAACTAAGGTGATTTGTTGGACAAAACTTGCAATCGCTTCTTTATTTTATTAACTTATATATGATAGTGAAAATTTGTTCTACCTACAAAAAATTTTATCGTTCAAAAATGTTTTATGATCTAAAATTTGTCACCAAAGAAAATTGGTCCTTTGGTCGAGATGAAATTATTTAATTGATTAAATTCTAAGTTTGCGTAGTTGTACAGAATATTTTATAGTGAGATCTGATTCAATTTAGTTCTAAATTGTATACTCTATTGTTTAGTTCTTAATTTGTGAAAGTAAACATAATAAGAATAATGTATATGTATAATGAATTTTATTTTAATTTGATACTACCAGTTTATGCTTTTTTTCTCTAAAATCTTGAATATCTTAACAGGGGAGATGGTAAAGAAAAAAACTAATTCCAATTATAGTTTAATATAAATGTGTTTTTAACTTAAGCTTCATCTTAAATGAAATTATTACCTATGAGCATAATTATTGGAGATGAATGAGTAAATAGGATAAAATTATCATGTATTTGTGTGAAGGGAAAGTCTTAAAAAGAAAATAATATACATGAAAATTGTGTGGTGGAGACCAATAAGTAAAAAGATAGTTATAGATATCCATGAAACCAATAATCATGAAAGGGTCACTAACTCACTTTCTCTTTTGTCAATAACATTTTATGATGAAAGTGGTAAGTTACAGAAGTTTGTCCTTGATCAAAAGATATTTATTAGAAAATCAAATAATATTATGGAAAGTTGATTGAGATTTTGATGAGATTGGGTCTTTGGGACAAAGTAGTCATAAAGGACTTTTATGTTGTGAAATCATTTCATGATTCCATTAAAAGATTGAATATGCACACATTCTTTGTTGGACTCAATAATTATTTTGAATAAGTTTATAAATAAATCTTTCATAAAGAAGTGACATCCAATCTAAAAGAATGTTACACATTAATTCAAATAGAAATAATATAGTGAATAACATTGAAAAATAAAATATATGATTTTTTATCTCACACCTATGACAAGAATAAAACAATCAAAATATTATGAAAAATGGTAACTACAACTGTACTTTTTATAATAAAGATTAACACAAAAAGGAAAATGTTAAAAAATTACAAGATACATGGAATAGAATCACATTAACACATGAAATAGGATCACATTAGCACATTAAAGAATAATTCAAAAATAAATTTGATTGTTTTATAACTATACCAATGAGAAAAATGACAACAAAGATATCATATTTGTGACAACTGTACTTAATAACGAATCTAATTGTGAGACCTTGATGAGTACATGTAATGTTTTGAATAATGCATATATATTTTATTCAATATTTGTAAATTCACTATCACTAGAAAAACAATTGCTTCTATTGAAAAAAGAATTGCCTCTATTTCAAATATTTTGAATTTTTTATCCTTCTTGTTTTCCTTTTAAAATATTACCAATTTTCAATCTCTCAAAATACCCAAATATTTATTTTATGGTGGAATTGTTGGGTTATACTATTTTGTTTTTAAGGACATTCAAAGGAGAAAGACAATTGATTGTAGTGTTAAGATGAATGTTTAATTACCGGACCCCACAAAAAAAAAAAACTTGTCAAGTGTTAGCAATTGAGGGGTTTCATAAAATGAGAAAAATGGTCAATATATTTGGTTATGACACAAGGGACATGTATATTTTGGTTATATAAAAAGTTATTTTTAAATGTAATTTATCAAATAGATACTTCAACTTTATACTGTGATTGACAATACTTGTTTGATTTACTCATTTTTTGGTTAATTGCATGATTTTAGAATTCATTTTGTTGTTATTTTTAGTTTTAAATAAATAATTTGTATTTTTAAAAAATTTAGACTTTTTAGTAAAATTTTTTAAGAGCTGAAAAAAATTTACACAAAAGAAAGAAGTTGAAGGTGAATTAAAATGATGACTTATTGGACATTTTTAGAACATGAAAAGGCAATTTTGGAAAACTGAAGAATGCATTAGCTATTGTATATACCATTCTTTAGTTTAATTTTTAGAAAGAAAGAAATTTGTGGCTTTTGCTTTTTCCAAGAAATTATAATTGAAAGTCAAAGAAGGAGATATTAATAGGATTGTAATGAAACTTTGGACATATATGGGATGAGTCTTTTAGTGTGTGTTTGATTGAACCAATTTGAATAGTTCGATTGTGCAAGTATGTTTGGTTGAATTTTAGTTGTATGATTTATATTTTTTTAGACAAAACATATAAAAAGTAGGTTATTTTATAAAGTTGAATTATCTTACGCTTTAGAAACAAAACAAATGTTTACTACTGATTCTTTTTATGAGATATTGATACATTTTTTCTCCAACTCTGAATCCACATAAATTTTTACCACAAAATATATATTTTTGTTCTACAACTACTAAGCTTGTATACGAAGAAAGAAAATAACAACGTTTTTATCACACTGCGATAAAAATATACTATAATCTAACAATGATTATCAATAATATTTGTTTTATAAACTCTTTTATCTAACTAGATTTAAAAAAAATGTTTTAAGAATAATAAATCTATATTAAAAAATATATAAATGAAAATCATAAAATATATTTTTTTCAATTGAATATAAAATTATCACGATTAAATAAAATATAATCAACTTTAATTTTTCATTTAATTTGTCTTTAAAAATTGTTTAAGTATGAATATAGACTTAAACCATGCATCAATATTCTTATTTTTATGTCATCGAGTTTAACTCACCAAAACATGTTTTTAAAATTTTAAATATATTAATAAAATACGTGTAATTAAATTGTTTGTACGACTATAAAAGCTAAATGAAAAAACATTGTCTATTTTTTTTCTATTGTGACTGATCATGATATAAAAGGGGTTGACACCCTTTATCCTATTTAATTTATTTATTGCTAATGAAAAACAATTAAGACACCAAAATTAAAAAATGTTAAAAGATAAAACACTATACTTAATAAATCAAATACAAAAGACTTATCAATCACATCAACTTCCACCCATGACATACTTCTTTCTTCCTATTTGAAGTACATCTAAAACTTGATAGGATGAGTTTCCTTTTTTATGAGACCAAGGTATTGGAAAAAAAAAAATAGAGTGAGTTATTTTGCTGAAATCGAAATAGTGATAAAACTATTATACTCATATTGTATTATGTGGGATGCGTGATCTCCACACACAATGTCATTAGCAAATAAACTGTGCAATATTACCAAAACACGAAACAAACACATGTAATTGTTAAAATACAAGGAAATAATATGTAATGTTGTAAAAATATGGAGTAAAATGTAAGAAAATATTAAATAATTATTATTTATATTTTCTATTTTTAAACCTTTTTGAATTGGAACTTATAGTCACAATATTAGCATAAATCAAACACCTCACTGTCCATTTCAAATCACCATTCGTCCTCTTAATTATAGTCCAATCCTACCATTCCAACCCTTAAATGCAAGTCTTAAAATCTCACCATCTGTTTAATTATTCACAATAAAACATTGGCATAAAAATTATGCAGCATCTTTTAATATAAGTGCTATATAAGTTGTGCTAGAAGTTGAAGGACTTTTCACCTAGTATTTAATCTTACAAATCAATCATTATTATTATAATTATTATTCTCAAAGTCCCTATATCAATCAATTTGATTTCCAGATTCCTTTAATTTTATGCAAAATTATTAGCCCTTTGCAATGAAGATTCTCAAAACCTTTTTTCATATGTTGCCTCTTTCACAAACAAACCAGTCCCACCACCTTTCAGTACCCTTCAAGGAGCATTAGTGGTGTGAAGTTTCAGTTCTTGAAACACTTTTATGTTGTATCTGACAATATGCAGCACATTAATTTTATGGTTAAAGATAATTTTAAGAGGATCTCATGCTTCAAAGTATATACAGATGTTTAGAGTTGTTTTAAGCATTTTTATTATTATTGAAGGGTGTTGACTTTAGCATAGAAGTTGTTTAATTTTTATTCAACTCTTGTTTACAAATAAAATATTATTTTATTCGTAAAATGAGTTGGCTTCCATCAAAACTTTGGAAGTTTCGATCTGGATCTCTAATATTCTGATATAACCTTTATACACTTCAATATTTTGGAAAGTTGAATTTGGATGTAAAAACAATGATATATTTGATTGCTTATTTTTTAATGAAATAGTTTAAATTTTTTCTCCACAATTAATTAATTAAAATTAATAAATAATATTATGTTATCAAGTTTAAGCACAAAAATTAAAATAATGACTTTGTTGAAGTTTTTGAACAAATTTCTTGCTTAAGACTGGTGATACCTTAATGCCCAAGAATTTAAAATTATTTGAATATTGAAAGCCGCGTTACTTGCTCCAATTACAAATGTTAGAAAATAACTATTTTCCACTGCAAACGAAAGTAAAAGGGATGAAAGTGTCAAAGTGGGAATAAAACTCAATTAAAATATTTAACACTCTGAAAATTTCAAATTACTCATTCAAATTTTAAATTAATTTTCAAAATTTAATATGTTATTTTAGACTTCAAATATATATTAACATTGTTAATCAAGATGGGTAAATACTTCACCTTCCTATATTTTAAGATGATTGATGTAGAAAATTTTGATAGGATTTATATTGTACAAAACTTTGATTGTTCTTTTTGTATCTACAAATCTTATCTAATTAATATAATTAATTAAATTTTAACTGTCCTATAAATTTAAATATTTTAATTGAGTTTTATCATATTAAATATCTAAAATATTTTTTATTGTTATTTAAATACTATGTCATTTGGTTTTATTAGCAATTAGATAATATAATTATTGTTTTTGTTTTTTCCAATTTATTATTAATTTGTTTCTTATTTTTTAGTTCATTTTTATATAGAAAATGACAAGTTGATAAATGATTCAAAACAAAAAGTAAAAGTAATGATGAAGTTAAACCATTAACAATTTAATAATACTATAGAAAACCTTATGGTTTTGGGTTTACAATAAAATACTCCAATGAAAATGGAAAATATATCTTCAATATTTAACTAGAACAAATTTTTTTAATGTGCATTCAATTATGGATATTCAAATTCAAAAGATACTTCCAACTTAATAAAAGCCTACAATTACAATCTACTTAACTTAATAAAAGCCTAGGATTATAATCACACTAAAAGTAGATTAGAGATATCCCGTCACGAAATAAGTTATAGATTTTTTGAGTTTTGAACTAATTCTATTGATAAATTACACCTTAAAATGATATTTAAAATTTATTAATTTCAATATTAACTAGGTACACTATATAGTGTAGTAAGGAATGGTAATCTTGTAGCAAAAAACTAAGAATTTTGTAGCAATTTACTCTTTTTGGCAACCTTGTAAGAACATTGGAGAAAAATGATAAAAGTCCGAACAGGCCCGTAAAGTAGAAGCAGAAAGGGCCCATAATCTGAATTCAACGTTGAACTCCGGAAAAGGTTAAAAGCCAATTTTCCGATTGAAATTTTCTTTTATTCGCACAACTTCCCAACTACCGATGGTCAGACTCACGTGTTTTTCATTCTTCCCTCCCTCTGTTTCACACATAATGGCGAAAAAACCGTTACTCTGCTTGCTCCTCCTCCTCGCCGTCGTCGGAGCCACCTCCTCCTCCTCCGGCGCTGAGCTCGACTATTCCAAGCTCTCCGGCATTATAATCCCCGGCTTCGCTTCCACTCAGCTCCGAGCATGGTCCATTCTTGACTGTCCCTACTCTCCGCTCGATTTCAACCCTCTCGATTTGGTCTGGCTCGACACAACCAAAGTACGTTGACGTTTCTCTCACTCTCACTTCGTTATTTACGTCGTTTATACCACTACATGAGGATCGAACCTTACCGTTTCTTAGCCAGAAGAAAAAAATACGAGTGAATTATTGACATTTTTTATTCTTAATTTCCACTGTTGTATCAATTTTTATCAATTCTATACGTGTGTCTACGCTGTCGAACACGTAGATTATAGAGGAATGTGTCTGAAAGAATATCGATGGACGTACGGAGAGAGAGTTTGTGTGTGTATTTCCTCTGCTTAGAAGTTTTAGCACTATTACTTGTATGCTAGCGTGAACCTTAAATAGAAAGACATAGAAGAGAGAGAAGTATAGATACGACTGTAGATATAGGTAACGTGTCATGACAAAAGAGAGAAAAGAGTGTCAATGAGGTGTTTGCACTATTGAAGTGTCCATATATAACTACATGCTTAGCACCGATGCCTCCTGTGTAAACTGTATATGAAATTAGCACCAACGAGCTACGATTAAAGAGTTAAGAGTAAAATATGGGAGAATTTATTTGTTTCGCAGCTTCTTTCTGCTGTCAATTGCTGGCTTAAGTGCATGGTGCTGGATCCGTACAACCAGACTGACCATCCGGATTGCAAGTCGCGCCCTGATAGTGGTCTTTCTGGTATTACAGAACTTGATCCAGGTTACATAACAGGTTTGTTTTGTGTGTTTCTCTTTTCCGTGTCAATTTGTCAAATATGATTTTGTGCTGTATTTGTTATAGTTTTTGTACTTTATGGTTTGGTGATGTACCATGTACCTGTTTAATGACAGGACCTCTTTCATCGGTTTGGAAAGAATGGATTAAGTGGTGTATTGAATTTGGCATAGAAGCTAATGCAATAATTGCTGTTCCATATGATTGGAGATTGTCGCCCTCCAAGCTTGAAGAGAGGGACCTTTATTTTCATAAGCTAAAGTATGTCTAGATCTTTGCAACTGGCTGGCTCTAATCTGGGCAGTTACTCTGCACAATTTTTTGGATAAATTGCTTGCTAGATACAACTATATTTTCCTTTTGGCCGATTTGTTTCTGCTAACTAATTGATTTTTTCAGTGCTTAAAACTTTTCTCTTAAATATGTACATGGTAGTGAAAATCTCATTGCACTCTGTAAAATTATATGTTTGCATCTGTGCAAACTTCATTAGCAAATGGTACGTCCATTTTACCCGCAGTCTACATTTGGAAGTTTAGAAAGAATGAATGAAATGGAAGGGATGGAATTTAAAATAGTTATGCTTTCCCATGTTGATGGATATGATTAATGATGGAAGAAATGAACATGTAAAAGGGTTGTAAGTGCAAAATTTTAATATAATAAAATCTATTGGGTAAAAATACTAAATAATTTATAAGGACTTAAATATTATGGAGTGTGTATGGCCTCGTTGACTTGACTTCCCCCTTAATAACTAGATTTTTAGGGTGAGTTCTTCAAGTGTTGGGTGCCTATCACTAACAAGTTTATTTATTTTTTAAATAAAATAAAACTCATTAGCACCTCAACATGGAGGGAAATGGAAGGAAGAATAGTTCTCCCAACGTTCCTGTCCGTTACTCTTCATTAATTTTGAACTCCTCTAAAAGGGAGTTGCTACTGCTCCACCGGCTTCATTACCCCTCCTCTAAACAAATTCTTAAGAGTTCAACTTCTTCGAACAAAAAATAATTGCAAGACTGATATGATAAATTGCTCACACTATCTATACTTGAGAATTGCAGTGCATATCGCAAGATTAAGAATATTCTATAATTGTTAATAACTTTAGTCTCTTCTAATAGTAACTGATTGTGAGTTCGCCTTTTAAAAATTGTGGGTTATTTATTCATTTAGTCCAAAAATAGATGATTAGATGAAATTGGTTTGCTAGTTACTGTGATGATATTTGCGCATATTTCTCTTTGCAGATTAACTTTTGAAACTGCTTACAAACTTCGCGGTGGCCCCTCTTTAGTTTTTGCTCATTCATTGGGTAATCATGTTTTCCGTTATTTCTTAGAGTGGTTGAAGCTAGAGATTGCACCTAAACATTATAACCAGTGGTTGGATCAACATGTTCATGCCTATTTTGCTGTTGGTATGATTGACTTATGTACATTTATTACCTCTTTGAGGGTATTACTGATATGAACGAATTGATATTCTGATTTTCCTTCTTTGATTGGTTATCGAAGGAGCTCCCCTTCTTGGTGCAATTGAAACCATTGAAGCAACACTTTCTGGGTTCACCTTTGGTCTTCCCATATCTGAGGTTACCTTTTAATTTTTGCAACTACTGGTTTCTTTTGCATAGTCAATCTCATCTGTTGTGATAAGGCATTTGTTGTTGTTGTTGTATCATCTTTTGCATTTGCTTTTTTGTTTTAAAATTATACAGGCTTATGCTTGTCCAATATTATATGTCTCATTCATTTTGGTATTGCCAAATTTCCATGTCTTTTAGAACTTCTGATACCCTCTTCTTGGGCAGAGTTTGAGCTACAATATAACTACCAAAGGGAAAATTATAAAGTTCTTTTTGTTATATTGATCGGTATAAGCGTGCTTGGGAATTGTCTAAGAATTGACTAATTTATATTTTGGTATTTGTCCTACTTTCCTTTTTTCTGTTAGCTTCCCTGTTTCTTTTATTATGATTTGCCATTGAGCCTGTGAGATTCTTTTCCCTTCTTCTTCTTCAACATTTCCATGGTGGCAAACTCGCTCTTTTTAGGCTAAGTAGATGGTATGATCATTGCATGTAATGATGAGATTGAAAATTAGGTTCTAAAGGAGCAGGTGACAACCCACTTTGACATGAAGGGGTTGGGAAAGCTTATGTATATTCTTGGGATAGAAGTTGCATATTCTGGATAAGCCATCTTTATCTCGCAAAGAATTATGTATTCAATCTTCTCAAAGAAATAGGACATTTTGGGTATAGAACATTTGGAGTTCCCTTTAAATAGAACCACATGATCGGAAGTGAAGAGGGAAGCCTAGAGAAGTGTCAGTAGTTGTTATTGGTGGGAAAGCTCATCTATTTATAAATCTCATCTATTTATCCACACCAGACTAGATATTGCTTATGCAATGAGTGTGGTAAGCCAATTCAGCCACGATGTTTGAGAGAGACACTTGCATGCAGTAGATAGAATTCCTATATAAACATCAAACTAATATTTTGATTAATAGAAGGGTTGATTTGGACATATTCTTATGTTTACTATGTCATGCAGTTTTATTCTTAATGCATGCTTATCATAATATTTTTAAGGTATCAGGGAACAGCACGGTCGATGTTCAACTCCTTTGGTTCAGCAATATGGATGATGCCTTTTTCCAAGTACTGTAGAACAGATAATAAATATTGGAAGCATTTTTCTGGGGCAAGGCATGCTGGTCAACAAACATATAAATGTGATGAGCAGGAGTATCAGTCAAACTTCTCTGGGTGGCCAACCAAAGTAATAAACATTGAAATCCCCTCAACTCATGGTATGATTGATGACTCTTACTTTTGCTAGTGGGCAATCTGGCTGTGGTGCTTGTGGTTTCCGACTGCTTAATTTTAACATCTGCTCGCAGCATTTGATGCATATCCTTCATTCCCAGAAATACCAGAGTCCAACATGTCCAGCATGGAGTGTGGACTACCTACTCAATTATCATTCTCAGCTCGTGAAATATCAGATGGCACCTTTTTCAAGGCAATTGAAGATTATGACCCAGACAGCAAGAGGCTCTTATACCTGTTGCAAAAGTTAGTGTTATCCCGATAATCATTAAAATATATTTTGCTAGAATATTTTGATCATTGTATATGAAAAGCCTCAGATTATGAATTCTCGTTTTTTCTTTTTTTTTTTTCGGGGGGAGGGGGAAGGGTGGGCCTGGATAGAATGGCCATCCAACTACAATGCCAAAAGGATGATGCCATCTTACTAAAAATCTGCTTTGAATATGAAACTAAATCCCTTCTTCCCCGAAGAAAAAAGTCAACTTATCAATTTTTAAATATTGTTGCAACAATGAGCTTCAAGAAGGATCCATAAATAGGGTGCTTTAATTTTATGGCTATAATTAGAAAACAGATGCTTCTCTAATATATATTGCGCTAGCTGTCTACTTTTATATAATTTTTTGGAGATTCATTTACTTATTACTCAGAATGTTTAAATTGTTATTTGTAGTTCTACTATTGAACAGACATGTTTTAATGCTTTAATGTTTTAGATCATATCTTGGTGATCCTGTGCTTAATCCCCTTACACCTTGGGACCGGCCACCAATTAAAAATGTCTTCTGCATTTATGGGTCTGATTCAAAGACAAAGGTATAGTTTCGTCTACAAATGAACACGCTTTTATTTAAATGAAGATTGGTTTAAGGTTAAAGGGTTTTTGCGGATTGCTTGTGAAGGGTTCATTCAAATAATTTCATTTGTATGAACTTAATTTAAATGAATGTATTGGCAGTATAATAGCTTTTTGTCATCGTCATTCAATCACAAATTTCCATGTATGATAAGTTTTTCAACTTTCTTAACAACTACCTTAAAAGTCATATCTGTCAGTTTCCTGATTGGTTGTTAGTATTCAAATTTTTCCAATGACAGTACATGAAAATTAAACTCTGCATATAGTTGTAGTTTTTTGACTTGTGAACTCTATCAATGTCTTTTAATTTACAGTATTTTATTTTATTTTAGAAAAAGTTGAAAAATATGGGGACATATGTTTGATACACCTGCACTGCAGACGAACATAATGAGCTTTTTCTGGTTCTGAAAGCTCTGAAGTTCTCCATTCTTTTAGCTTTATAAAATATTTACATTTGTTGAAGTCACATCACAAGTACCACTATATTTCTTGATTCGATCATTTTTTACTCCTCATCATGTTTGTTTTCTACCCTTTAAGTTCTTTCTTTCCCTCGTTATGGTTACTTGTGTTCAACAGAGTTCACATGTAGGAGTGTCATACAACAAAGAAGCATTTCATATTAAGTGGGATTAAATTGATAAAGTGGACTATTTTGGTCCCTCCATACCTCAAATATGGTTCGAAACATTCGATGCTTTGAACACTGAATTCTGGTCTGTCACATTCTGGACAAACTCTTTATCTGTGACATTCTTTCTGGCCTCTTATTTTTTGTGCTTATTGTTCAATACTGAAGGCTTTTTAGTGGTACAGGGATGAGACTGGTATACTAACACCTTAGTATCTTGCAGTTTTCACAGCTAAAATTATCTTTAGTTAAATTATGTCAATTGTCAAAATGTTTGTAATTAACATTTTTCCTGATTCTCAACATTACCTGTATCTTGAAATTTTTTGTTTATGCATTAAATCTTCTGGGAATCTGTTGATCAGAAATAGTGTTATTGTGAAGGATAATTCTGGCATCTTGACTTTAAAAATAGGTTGGTTACTATTTTGCTCCTAGTGGCAAGCCTTACCCTGATAACTGGATCATTACGGATGTCATTTATGAGTTTGAAGGATCTCTAATCTCAAGGTAACAACAGTCTATCTTTGCTGGTGTGCTGGTTTTGTATTTGTAAGTGGAATGAATTGGGGAGAGGGCGGTTTTTGGTTAAAATTTTGGGCACTAATTTTGCAAACTAATATATCTTTTCGTAAACAATGTGTATAATTGGGAAATAGTAATTACTATTCCAGTTGTTATCTGCACATTTTTCTGTTTGAAATTAAATGTGTTGAAGTGTTTTGGTCTCAATTGTTAGGTCAGGGACTCTGGTTGAAGGGGAAGTAGGACCTATAAGTGGCGATGAGACGGTAAACTCAAATTATGTTTCCCTCACCACGGTTGTGATTATATAGGAATGCATAATGTATTAATTGGCCATTTTCTACTTCCACTGCTTTTTTAAATTGTGACGTGTGAGAATTACATCTACATTCAACAATTGGATTGAAATAAAATCAACCCTTTACAGGTGCCATATCTCTCCCTTTCCTTGTGCAAGAATTGGCTTGGACCGAAAGTGAACATAACAAGAGCTCCTCAGGTATTGCAGAGTAAAGATTCGTATTAGGGTAGTGTTTAAGTGTGATTGTGTTCTTATTTTTTCCTGGTATGTTTTTGGGATTAAGTTAAATAGATTTGCATCATGTGTTATTAAATTATTAATTTACTGGTATGTATAATATTAAATTGTTGCTGCATGTTCTTATTTTAGACAGACAAGTGTGTGACCATGAGTTGTAAGCCAATAACAACATAAGAAGTCCTTAACTCTGATATCTCCTGTTGCGTCTTTATCCTTTTATTAACTTCATTTAAACTCGTTTGATTCATACTGATATTTGTATCACAATCTTTATATTTATCTTTGTTCTGACTTTACAGTCAGAGCATGATGGTTCAGATGTACAGATTCAATTGAATGTGGAACATCTCCATGAAGAAGATGTTGTTCCAAAAATGACAAGATCGCCAAGGGTGAAGTACATAACATATTATGAAGATTCTGAAAGTCTTCCTGGAAAGAGGACAGCAATTTGGGAGATTGATAAAGGTGCATGGCTTTTCCCTGGAGTTGTCATGGACTAACTGATGCTTTATTTATGACTAAAATAACCACAACTTGATTACGAATTTTTCATACCCACTTGGACTATGTTAATTCAGTGTAGATAAGTGTATCTTGACAATTGTCTGACTGGATTTAGAAGTTGATGGTCACAAAATTTGCAAACACTTAAAAAAAATTCATTCATTTAGCATGAAATTTTATTAATGTTACCTCATCAGTCCTTCAAAAATTTAGTCATCAAAGTCTCAGAAATTTAAATTGTCAGCACTTAGTTCTTTAAAATTTTGTCTTGTCACCAAATTTGTTTTTCAAAGATCTGAATTATAACTGTATTGGTTCTCTACAAAGGAATAAAGTGTTGAAAAAGTTTAATTTGGTGGCAACTTGATGATTATGGAGGACTTTATCTAGGGAGATCTAAAATGTCATCATATTGGTCATTATGGAGGACTAGAATGATGATAAAATGATTCTTTGAGGACTAATTTGACGATAAAAAAGATCTGAGGGATTAATTTGATGCAAAATTTGTTTGGAGGATTACAGTGGTGGCTGAAAGAATCCACAGGGAAAGTTGCAACCCATAATTTGTTTTATTGATTGATTAGTTGTGATTAATACTTTCATAGATGTGTAAGTTCGATCTCAACAACTTTAAGGTTCTAAATTTTAACATAAAATAGTTTACTACAAGTACACATACAAGTAAATTGACATGATATTCCTGTAGCAAATCACAGGAACATAGTTAGATCACCAGTGCTAATGAGGGAACTATGGCTTGAGATGTGGCATGATATCCATCCTGATGCGAAATTAAAGTTTGTAACAAAAGGTATTTCGGACTACATTTATAAACAATTTCAGTTGAGAATCTCCAATTACTTTGACTTTGTTCTGTTACAGGTAAGCGGGGTCCTTTAAGAGATGAGGACTGTTATTGGGATTATGGGAAGGCTCGTTGTGCATGGCCTGACTACTGTGAATATAGGTTTTTTCTTTCTCCTTTATTTAAGGTTTGATTTATTTTTTGGAATTTGGAAATCTCACACGCACATTTCAAATTGAGAAAGAATTAACCAAGAGTAATGATATATTCCATACTGGACCTACGGGCTAATTTTTCTTAAAATATCCTTTGTTTTTTTAATTCTTTTAACATGGGGGGTGTATCATAATGCAGGTATGTTTTTGGTGATGTTCACTTGGGACAAAGCTGCAGGTTGAGATATACTACTGCTGAAGTGTTGTCACATTATTTGTAAATAATAAGGTACTTCTTCTTTATACTTCTCTTTTATTTGGCTTGAACTTGTCCTGTTATAATTTTGATTAGGTTAGACTTGAGAATAAGTTAGTTACATATTTCTTAAGTGTCGTCACTCTAGATTTGCAGAATCCTTTGCCTTAAACCTCCAATTACTCCTCCTTCAGTCATTCTATTAACTCTTTTAATTATCAAATATCTTTGCCCTGCCCAATTATGAAGTTGGTAGATTTTACACAACTTGAGCTAAATTCACACAATGTGCTGAAATTATTAAATTTAATTAATCAGAAACTTATATTCTGTGATAGAAAGCACATAATATAAGTTTATATAGGCTCATTATACTTATTATGCATGAATAGAGGATATTTTGTTTTCCCTAAATTTAAAGATTACATGACTATAATAATGAATTCAATATATTATTCTAATTCTTTACTGTATACATAGACTAATGGTATCTTTTTCATATTTTTTTTACTGTTATTTCAAACTCAGTTTTTTCAACCCAGGTGCTAATACCTTCTGGCAATTTTTTCTACTGGATGACACACTTGACATGAACACCATTTCTCCTTCATATAACCGTGATTTTTGAAGTTTGTATACTTGCGGGGCACTGTTTACAAGCAAATTCTGTGTTTGCTGGTTTGGAACTTCAACTAGATAAGAGAGGCAATTTTGCAAGATTCTAAAATTTTATAAGACCCATTTTGTTTTAATAATTTTATTGATATAAATTATTAGAAAAAATATTCATTTTTATAATAGAACTCAGTATTCCAGAAGATTCATATTTTTTTATACCTTTTATATCTTTTTTTCTTATTTTTTAATTACTTAGTTACTAAAATAAAGATTGGACTGTCCATCTTTCTCGTTGTCTTATCTAGTTATAATTTTTAATAGTAATATGAATATAATTTTAGTAATCTAAAATGAACATGAGGAAAATAAAGTAAAATTTGCCATAAAAGTTAAAGAGTATAAGATTATAATGTTTTAGTTAGGTTAAACTTTACCGTAAAATATGCATAATTATTATAAATAAAATAATATATTATAATTCTTAAAAGCTTTATGTGCAAACTTGATGCTACTGGTGGCATCTGAATGCGTCTTCATATTCTCTGCAATTCGAAATGAGGTTTGTGTTGTCTTTGTTGAAACCCGAATTACACTGCTATTGGTTAAACTAGGTGCACACATCCTTTACGGTTGGTTAGTCGAATAACCACTGTTCACTCGCCCTCCATGATAAATAATACGTCAGAATGGTGGGGGATCTGTAGAGCTGTATTGATCTTGAGAACATTATATGGAAAAGTTGACATGGGAAATGATAATATGAATAGTGTAGAGGTCACAATTAATATGTTAATTATATAATCTGATATACCCTCACATGGACATTCTTGTACTATTCACAATTTCAGGAAGGACAAATTTTATGTAATGGTTTTATAAGCTCATTCGGAATAAGATTCTTTCTCCTTATCTGCTGTATCTTTTTGGTTTTATGCTCTACCGGATCTTTTTTGTCAACTAGGGAGAAATAAATAATACAAGTTGTAAACCGAGATAACTGATTCCTTCAAATCTAGGCATATGAAAAAATTTCCGACTGTACTTCATCGACATCATTATTTTCTAAGTTTTTTCACTGTTTCCTTGTTTACCCAATTGAATCTCGGATGGTAATAAATACTTCACAGCCAACCATGTGTTTGTTAATTTTTAACACGATTTTATAGTTGTATTCGATTCCATATAGAAATGGGTTAAATTTGGGTTTGCGCAGCTTGAGTTTAACATGGTTCTCAAATTTTAAATTATATCTTCACATATTCACCAATTGCAGTTTTTTTATTTTGTAATTTTGACACGAGCTTTCATAAATTATGTGTTTATAGTGCTGTTCTTTTTATTGAAATTAAAATCTTATTTTGTTAATTTGTACATTCTTAATCGATGCATGTATTATAAAGCAAAGGATTGTTTTTAATGGTCTTACAAGTACATAAACTACTACGTTGTCCTAACATGAAATTCATTTAAAAGATTGCATTGTAATAAATAATTTAAAATAAATGAAAATTACTTCCAAATTGATTAATGAATCTAAATTATTGTAATATTAAGGTTTTAAACATGTTATAAATATTTAAATATCCAAATAATACAGTAAAAAATTAATACCGTTAATGACACTTTAGTCGTTAATCTTCAAAACCATGCAACAAATAATCTTAACTTTTCAAAATATATATTTTAATACTTTTTCCCAATATGCTTTTATTAAATGGTGCTTTTTTTCCTTTTTAACAATTAGTCTTTGCTTGTTGACACAAGTTCAACTTATCAAATTTAATTGGTATATTAATTGTGCGATACGTTAACTTCAAATTAAGATCATTATAAAAAGTATACAAGACTATCTACTAAGAACTCTTTAATAGTGTTGTTATGTCTAGCCCGTGTACCGCCTACTATTTATAATTTTCATATATGGGTTGTCTTAATTATTTTAAAGATTTTCTATTTTTTATTCTTTTAGTTCTACATATAAAGAACATGCAAAATTTTAGGAAAATGCAGTAGTTATGTTGACACTTATTCTCTGTACAACCTACTACTATAATACACTTTCTTCTCTTGTTCTTGTATTTTGTATGAACCCAACAAAGTACTTAATGGTCCTAGCATTTACAAAAGGCGAAACATTTCGAGTAATGCTTTGACAAAAGGATAATTAAAGCACAAAAAGGCAGACTTAAATTTCTAAATCATATTTCACATTTCTTAAGTTCCAGAACCAAAATACATGAGTCAGAAATTATAATTTTCTTTCTTCTATAGAGATTGCAAGAACTTTTAACTTTTACAAACGGTTAATGCGTATAAATCATATATGCTAATAGTTGATTACAAGCAACGAGTAGCTCGGACCATAAACTATTGCAGAACGGCTGAGAATGGCTTTTGTATTTAAAGTTTAAACTGTGAAATTGTATTCACTAATTGAAAAAATGATAGAGATTGTGGTAAAACATCTGTTTATGTTCAATAATTTACGCAATTATTAAAATCTGAATAGTTAAATTTCCAATCAATGTCTATAACCCTCTAAAATTCATTATAATTTTAAAGGAGTATAGGCCAACGTTCAGTATATTCATTTTCTTGTTCCTAAAACAAGTTATAAAAGCAAGAAAAGAAAGAAAGCCGTCACAATTTCATGAGTCCATTCCCTTTCTATGTATTCGGAAACAAATACAAAGTTGTGGCATCGATAACACATGTTCAGAGATAAAATTAAGAATTTTAAGAGGATTCATAACATAAAAACAGTGTCAGAAAAACCGGACTAGCTGCTCTTTTTTATCTCAAACATATATTTGAGTTCCATGTGACACCTTCTATCATCATCTTCAAACTGTAAGACACCAACCAAACAGGAACAAGTTTATCAATCTATATGGATCAAATGTACTAATTGTATGGAGTAAACCTCACTATCTTTCCAATAACTTCACTAATGGAAGCCCTTTATATTTTCAAACATTTTGGATTTATATTTTGTAATAACCTACATCAGATTGAAATATATAGTGACTGTAAAATACGTAAATGAAAATTAAATAACCAATCCTTTTAGGGGTGTTATAGTGAAAAATATCAGAATTGAATCCCAGTTAACGAGTTTTTAGAAGAATCTAGTTTTTCAATATTTGAGCATTCAACAGAATTCCTAAAATTAAAGTAAAAAATTTTTAAAAAATGAATCATAATTTGCATAAGTTATCACAATGTGAAAGAAGTTTCGGATCATAGATCTTTGAATAAAACTTTATTATTGCAGTTATCCAAATTAAGCATATATTGCCTTGAAGAGAGAAAATCCGCTTTGAATAAATTAAAAGGCAACACATGTTATAAGCAGAGGATCCAGTTGAAAAATGTAACTTTACTTCTCCATACCTTAAGTTTGGCTGAGTAAACACCCCTTGCAAGTGCACCAGAGGGAGTGGTGTCCTCCTTCAAGGCATACACATATGGCTCCTTTTGAGGAGCAAAAGTGCCCAACATTCCTTTGCTCTGATCAACTGAAAAATCCCAAGAATAAAATCAAATTATCATGTGAAACATCATAACCATTTGATCAATTTCTAAGAATATAAATAAATACAGCTGGAGTTTCTGGAAGTAAAACACAATGACACAAGACATTTTATCTGGAAGTTGGACATTATTCAATTAAGGTTCTAGACTTTAATAATCAAGACCTTGTTCTCCAAGTCAATTTTGCATAGGGAACTGTTAGTAGATAATACCAAGATTAGGAGCCAGGTTTAAACTGAGTCAAAGAACAAAATATTAACATTAAGCCTTAGGTTTTCAAAAGTCAATATCATAAAGTTGCATATTCCAGATTATCAGCAACAGAAACAATGTAAAGTGTTGATATTGTACCTTGAAGCCCTCCTTTCCACACAGTATTGGAGTATGTCAAGCCAGACACAATGTTGTGAAGAACACTAAATTTTAGCTTAAGCTGATAGCGAGATCCCTCTCTGAGAGTGAATAGAGTACTACCATTCCGATTTTCCTCTACAGGTAAAGGAGTAACAATTTCACCAAAATCCTCAGAGAGAATTCCTATGGAGTGGAATTTCACTTTAGGATCCAATTGACCTGTACAAGGACACAAGTTGAATAGAGGCAAGCAAAAAGTTCTAAGAAGCATACACAAGGGTGATAAACAAAACTAAAACAAACCGTCTATATCACTTTCCAAGCACCCCAACAGCTTCTCCTTCCACCTCCTTAGGCTTTCATCCTCCTACACAAAACAATTAAGCACAGAATCAGAAAAATTACCAGTAAAAATAACTATTTTGTTGGTATGTAAGTAGAAATAACTTTATTAACCAATGGTGTCATTAGCCTATGAGATATACCCCTGGATATCATATGCAGCATTTGTTAAATAAATCAAATCCAGTACACCATGAACAATTTAGCCACACTTTGTGTCCTGAAAAGCTTACATCTCAAAAGCTTAAAATGTAACCCTTCACAAGTACTTAAAAACTTAAAACCAGTTGAACCATTTTGTACACAGTTCACAAAGTGTTTCTTAGTTTCCTTTTGCTTGGCCATTTCTTTTTAAACACTTAAACTACTTGAAAACTCAGCTTAACAGTTCAAGGGAGGTTTCTTAACAAAACGCATGACACTAAAACACCATCCAAAACCCAGAAAATTTCAACCTTCCTTCTACCCTACAAATCACAAAATCAAAGGGGGAAATACGTGACAGAAAGAAGAGGGTGAAGATCATAAAAACCTTGTCCCGTTCGATCTGTTCCTTGAGAGAAACAAGAGGCCCAGGAACAAAGAAACCATTTTTACTATCTCCAATGCCTCCTTCTTCATCCTCCTCCACTTCTTCCTCCTCCACCCTACCATCATCCCAAGCATCACTCACTTTCTCAGTCATTTCTTGTTTGGTTCCATCTGAAGGCCCTGCTTCTTCCTGTGCTCTCTTCCCACTCACACTCTCCATCTCTCTACCTTTCTCTCCAATCAGAGAATATGAAGCTCTTGTGTTATGTTATCTGTTAGGCTTTGGTACAATGGAAAAAGGGTGTATCAAAAGAAAGTAAAGCAAAGAAATTGAGAAAATTTTGTTGGTTTGATTTTGGGGAAAGGTGAAGAGAAATGGGTTGTATGAAGCGTTGAAATAACAGTTTTGCCCTCTTTGCATCTTCCCACCCCCACAAGTCACTTTTGTTGGGAACAGTTGCTGTTTTTTTATTTCCAAGCAGAGCTGCTTCACACTGCTCCTTTAACTTGCTCCCACTCAAGAAGCTCATGATTTAACAAAAATAAAAAATAAACAGAAAAAAAAAAATTCAAAAGGTAAATGTGTAAATTCTCAAAAAATAAATCTTTTCTTTTCTTTCTATTCAAACTCATTTGATTTTTTTTCTCCTTTACTTCATTGTAACGGAATTTTATATATAAAAATTCAGCCATATTAAAAATGTGTAAAATAGTAATTTATTAAAAAAACTAGAGACATGCAGCTTTACCCTTTACATAATTTCTTCTCTTTTTTTATTTCATTTTACTTCACTCAAATAATTCCATTTTGTTACATCTTTCTCTTTTTGTATTTTGTTTAGCTCCCTGGAGGGAAATAAAAAAAATGAGGAAGTAGCAGTGATAGATTCACACTGTTTTGTGTTTATGTTTGAGTTTGAAGTGTTAACTGACAGGAAGCATTTGGGTGGATCTGTCTGTTTCAGTTTGAGCATTTTCATTCACATTTGTCCCCACTCTTCTGTCGGTTATCGTCTCTAGGCATGCATCCTTTTCCTTTTCATTTTGAGTGCTCTCCATTCCCAAATGTTCCAATTCTCACACACTTTTTGTCTCCAATAACCTTATTTTTGTTTATACTCCCCTCTCTACAAATATTCAACTGATATTAGAAAAATGAACTTTTTGTAATTTATTTTAAATATTTAATTTAAGATATTTTTTAAAAACTAATAGGAAGTCCTATAAAATATGGAAGAAGTAATTTTTTTTTATAATTTTTGTCCCCACATTGTTATTTAGTTTACATTTTTCTTTCTTCCCTTCTTGTTTTTTTTTTTCTTAAATATATAAAATATGTTGTGGAGAATTCTTGCTACTTAGTTACAATTACGCAATTTGGGTCATTCCCATACATTTTAGTTTTTTTGTTATAATATTTTATTTAATGAGTTAAAATTGAAGGTGGTGTAATTTGAAGCTTTGGTAAAACATAATTTATCCAAATAAAATAGTAGAAACATTTATTTTTGCTACTTGATTAGCATTTAATTCTTAAATGTGAAATTGCCAATTTTAAGGATTTCGAATAAAAATTAAAAAGCACTTAGCTGATTTTTTGTAATAATTTTATCATCTGAAATTACTATGCGAATTACATATAGAACTTACAAATTAGAACTAACAGGTCATACTATTCAATTTCAAACTTCACTTCCATGTCATACAAGCGCGAACATAAATGAATAAATTGATAATAATCGTATGTTTTAATTTTTTTTGTTGTGCCCTCATTTTATTAAAACACAATTTCGTTGAATATGGCAAAAGACAGTACATTCATGATAGATGTTGTTTTGTGGATGATGAACAACTTTTACGTTCTTATTTTTCTCAAAAATCGAGTCTAATCCGACAGTAGGACATCCTTGGGTCTCCCGTTCTTTAACAGTTTTTGTGGGTACATGTTTACCTTTAGCTGTACGCATCAATGTTATTTTCATTTATAGAAAATTTATTATAAAAATAATTTTTAAAACTAAAATAAACTTTTCATAAACAAGTGATTTAAACATAAGTTAAAAATCAAATTTAAAAAACTAATATGAAACAATTTTAGTAAAACTATTTATAACAAACATATCCTTAGAAAGATTTTATTCAACGTAGAAGACGGTGAAGCTTGTGCGACAACTAAAATAGGAAGGAAAAAACAGCAGCTGACAACAAAGAAAAACCAAACCATGAAACATGATTTTCTTATTGACCTCGGGAACACATGGAAATTATACATGAACAATGAGTGTTGGTAACATCTTCACTAACACTCTTCTTTGGCATTCTTCTCTGGTTTAAAATTTATGCGGATCCTACTAATTTGTGAACAAGACCCGTGCCAAATAGAAAACAAACTCACCTCCCTTTTACCTGATAAGAGATATAATGTCACAGTGTGAGAGGGAGTGTTGGTACATGAATTTATGAAAAGCGTGAATAATGCAGGCTGAGTGAATCATCTGAATGGTTCAACTGGATCCGATTCTTCAAGAAAGTTGGCTGTCTCAAAACATTCTGCAGCTTCTAGCATTGTACCCTCGTCCTTGTGAAAAATGCCAAGATTATACCATGCAGAAGCATTATATCTGTCATGCCGTAGTGCATCCATCAGAAAGCTTCTGATAGCAGGATTTGACCGATTACTGCACCGTCTAAGAACCACCGCAGTAGAGATCAAGCTAGGGACATGTCCGGGATCTATATTCAAAGCATCACGAAAAGCTTTTAAAGCCTCTCTGTGAACGCCCTTTGCTTCGTACATAGTACCTGCGATATCCAACAAAACCCATTAATACCCAATAACATCAGTCACATTCCATCATTACGCATAATAAATAACCACTAGCAATTCAGCCAGCATAACTACATGTTTTACTGTTTAAAACTCCTGTATTTTAAAGGCTTTTCCTGAGGTATTAATTATTTTTTGTTTTAGTTGTGAAATAGGCATAGGCTAATCATAATAATGAAAATTTTGACTGTAATTGTTTTTATAAGACATGCTTTGCTAGAGACCGAAGCTCTGTGATATCTTGGCACCTCAGTGAATCTAAGTTATCATAAAACTAACTGTAGAAAAAAGATGCTATTTAGAATTTAGACAATATCTGCCAGTTTTCCTAGTGATTATAAACCATTCATGTCCTTTCCAAAATTCACGAACACAAAGATAAACCATATTAATTACCTATTGCATGACATCTAGAAGCAGAGTATAGTTTGATGGCCTTAGATTTCGAAAGACACACCTCTGCATCATGCCAACGTGAGAGACTTATGTACAGATAAGCAAGATCATGCCATATTTCTATTTCCATGTTCCTAGCATGATCTATGTAGTCCTGTTACAAAAAAGCATGAGAAGAAAGGGGTAATCAGAAAGCCAAAAAGAAAAAAAAAAAAACTCAACAGGTAATTTCAACTCTGTATTATAAATTAATCGGCATTACAGCCAACACACCTTATATAACGTCTTCCTTGAACCGAACGTCTTTCTCTGAACTAGGAGAATAGCAAGAAGCTGAGTACACGTTTCAATGGCACTCTTCAACTGGCCCTGCGCAATTTGTAGTTTAGCTTTTGTTCGCAGTAACTCTCCTTGATCCCATATTCCAGTCTGATCCAAGGCCTCATTGACAATAGATTCGGCATCCAAAAACTGTTTTTGAGCTGATAATATACGGGCTAACAATAACCACCCTTTAACACTAGACCCAGCTTCCAAGTTTAGAAAGCATTTTGCATAATGAAGTGCCGCATCCAACTTCCTTTGCTCTGCACATTCTAAACTCAAACAGTATATTACAAGGGGGTTACTCATTCCGGTCACTTTGTGTGCAGTTTCCAGAGAATGAAGTGCCTCAGATTGTCTCTCAACCCTCTCAGAATTAGAAATAGCAAATTTTGAGTGTGTTGAAAGTGAAACACCAAGTAAGCAACTAGAAAGACCTTCCAACTGATCACATCTTCCATCCAAGTTCTCAATCACCTTGCGAGCTAAGCTTGCCCCATCTTTTGCAAGATCAGGGTTCTCACAACAAATCTTAGAAGCAATTAACAAAGAAGGAACATGTTTTGGGTCCTCTTTATTCAACAATTTCCTTAGAAGATTCAGTGCTACCAAGTCCTTACCTGCTCCATAATAACAAAGAGATAAGGCATGGTACCTTTCTCTACGATTGACAGTCCCAGGGAGTAATTCTTCCCATTGTTTGGCCAAAGCTGTCAAATCCCCCGAAACAGATAGAGCAAATGCAAGATGATCCAAAATTGATGGATCCCACTCAAGTTTATTTAGAGTAATTTTTCTTAGCAAAATCATTAAAAGGAGTATAGCCTCCTCTAAGTTATTTCTAGGTACAAAAGAGCTGTCCATATGGGAACGAAGATTCGAGGGGATTGCTTCCCCTCCACTATACAGAAGAAAAACAACAAATTCTTTCTGAATCCTTGCTATGGTTTTTGCATCAAGATTCCATTGGTGAAGGAGTGCACGACGGTAAGACAAAATCACATCACGGGGTGAATCAGTAAGTTTCCACAAATCTGGAAGTAGCTCAACTGCCTTACTCAAAGTCTCCTGCAATTTACCCTCATTGCCGAAGTTTTGTGGCAAGCCTTCAGGTAATGAAGACTCAATTGTGTCCAGAATAACTTTACAAGTTTGGGCAGCTTCTGCAAGAAGGTTGAAAATAAATTAGATAACATTTTATCTTCCTGTACAAGACGAAAGTTTTAATATTCAAACATTTTCAATCTTCCACTGGTAAACCTAAAGTTTTAACATTCCAGTCTCTGGGGTGTTTGACCATAACTCCATTAAGTTATCAATTCGAGGGATGGATCAAGGTATATAGCGTGAAAAAATGTTTAAGTAAATCGGAAAAACCGCTATATGTCGCATTGTGATGGGAATAAATTCCAGAGGAACACTATGCATAGAAGATACAAGATCAAAGCATGCAACTCAAGTCAAAATCAAAAGCACGCAAAAGAAACTATGCATGAGAGAAATACAAGTAATGTCAATGAACGGAATTTCAGTTCAAAAAGAAAATATGTAAGAAAAGCCACAGGTTCCTTTAAGCTATATAACAAAGAGCAGATCTATGAATAAACAAGCAGTGAGGGTACCTTTAAACCTCCCTAGAACCTGCAAGCATTTCGCTTTTAGGAAAATTGCTTCCAACAGTAATCCAGCCGTGTGTATGGACATTGGGGGAGTAGCATAATAATAGGAATGGTTTTTGGGTCGTTCTCTGCTTTTGGCAAGGGAAATTTTCATCTTGGAAGTCACAGTGCCTATATTTATTTTCTCATAAACACGTAAAGCAGCTTCTATATTCCCTTTATGATATTCATCTCTTCCTAACAAAGCACTAGCTTCCTACAAGCATGCACGAGATCGCATCAAGTCCAATAACTTAGATCACCAAACAGCCACATACGTCAGCCATGATCAAACGAAATAAGAACAACCAATTTTTTAAACACCGTTAGTTAGACAGACACTCAGGGCTCTCAACTATCCACAAATAAAAGTGACACAGAAAATTCTGAAAGTTGTTGTAATCTGTGAATAACTTAACAAAGAACCAAAGACTTGGATCTCCCTGGAGTAAGTAAGCAAGAGCAAATCATAGTACATCAAAATCTAATATCAAATAAAGAAAACAAGGGATTTTTGAAGAAACCAACCTCATTGTCCAAGATGCCACTCTCACGCAAAGACAAATCAGTTTCGTCTATGTTACCAGAATCAGACCCCAACATCTCAATTTCTCCATCGAGGCCAGAACGCCCACTCGCTGTTGAAGAATAAAATTCCCTGATTGCAAGAGACTCCGAGGAAGGAACCGTTTCATCTTCTCCTTTCACCGGCTCCCTCACACACAGACACTTCATCATCTTCTGCAATCTCCTCCCCTGCTTCACCCTACTCCCCATGCGGCCTCAAAAACCTCTCCTCCGCAACAACACTGTCACACATTCAATTCAAACCACAATCACCACCCTTTCCTAATTCGCAATTCCCAATTCAAATTCATTTAATTCATACCGAATTTTCTGATTTCGCAATCAATAGCGATAGTTTTCCTATTTTATTAGGTTCAATTCGAATCGGTCTTAAAAGGAAACTAATATAAATTATAAAATTAAAAAGAAAATCTGACAAGGTTAGATTAGACTGCGACGTTATCGGAATTAATAAATTAATTAACGTCAAAAAATGAAACTCCACAGGCATGATATAATACCTGGCAACTGTCAAATTAAATAAATAACCACAATTACAAAAAGACAAAAAAAAAATTATCCTACATCAATGAATCGCGCAAGAACTCCTAAATCGTTACAGAGATTGTTATCAACCGAAAGAAAGAAAGAAAGAAATGAGGAATTGCCTTTTGTTTATAGAGAAAGAAAAGCAGAGTGTTGAAGAATGACTGGGGACACTAACAGTTACCGCCATGGCTGAGTTTTTTTTTTTTTTTTTTTTTTTCTACAATCGAAGGAACCTTTGAATGCTTTGAGTGAATAAAAGCATTTAAAGCTTCTTTCTCGTCTTTAGCTTTTCCTTTTTCATTTATTTTATTTTTTGGTTTGTCAGAAGAGAAAAAAAAAAACCGTTACTGTTAGTGGTGTTTGTTTGGGAGAGAAAAGTGGAAGCGTAAGTGAGAAGACACGAATTTTCACAGATAGAAAGAGGGAACGGAATCGCATGTGGAAAGTTCGTTGTGTTTTATGGTGGGTCCCACTTTGGGAGCCACGAAGATAGTTGCTTGCCACGTGGCGTGAATCTTCTGGATGTTGCGCTGGCACCGGAACGGCCATTAACTATACTTTGTCTTCTCTTTAACACCTAATAGGTAACTACCCTTTCTAATTAATTAATATAATTAATTAATTGAGTTGACAGAAAAAATAAAATATCTTGATATCAAAATTTCTTGCATTTATAATGACATTTCTGTCACCAATATTGTTTTGTTTGATTTTTGATGACACTAGTGGATATTTTTGAATCCGTTGAATAGTATAAGAAGATTCTGGTGAGTGAAATAACATGACCCGATAGAGTATATTCTTTGTTTCTGGTTGAAGCATTTCCATTACTAGTAGCAACTAAGATTCAACCAAACTGATAGAGTATATCATGTAAAATTTTGTTTACCCTTTTTCTGTAGTGGTGGTTGATGTTGCCCAAACTAGTTAGTCTTTTATTTACATTTTATATTAAATTTAAATTAATCAAACTGTATTTGATTTTTATATTTGATTTGGATGATTGATAATAAAAATCCAAATCCTTCTTATTATTTCGATAACAATAATAACGTACACTTTCCAACACAACTCCACATAAATATTATAATAAAAGGTTTAGTTATTGTTCAATGAAATTTTAACTAAAAAAATAAACACATGGTGCATCTATTTATTATGAATGTTATAGATTTGGTTCTTTATTAAGTTCTCTTGTTTAAGTTTTATAGTTCCCTTAAGTCTTTGTTTAGAAAATTGTAAAAATATGAGCTCGTTATTGTCCATATATTTTGATCATCCTTTGAAAATAACATAATTCATGTTTCTTCATTGTATAACTTGTTCCATATACAAGTATAATTTTATTCATGTAAATCATGATTGTCACATTATGCGTGTACGAAGTTTAATCTGATTAAATTTCACATAGAAGCAACTAAAAAGTCTATAGAGAGTTTTCTAACAGACATTATACGTTTTACCCACAAACTCAAGAAAATTTATTAATATTTCAAATTACTATGTATATATTATCTTTGTATATAAAACATTACACCGTAATATGATATTAAGACGAAAAAGAATATATAGATAATATAAATATAGATTTCGTCTTCTTCCTAAATTGCTTTATTACTATTATGTACAATGTCTTTATCTTTGTGTTAATTATAACCATGGTAGTCAAAAAATATAAATATAAAGGTAAATTAATTTAATTTAATATATCAAACATATGATTTATATATCACACAGATACATATCATAACTTAATTAGACATAACTTTCAAATATTGTAGATGAAAGAAATATTAAATATTTTTTTTAAATTTTATAATATAGAGCATAACCTAAATCGAATATCATGAGATAAATGATAAATTATATTCAAATTTAGTGTCTTTTTAACAAATAACAATTAAGGGTTTAAGGATTTAAGAATACAGTAAAAATTGTAAAACAAAAAATTAACAAACAATTCAAATATCATAGTTCTCTAAAAAGAATATTCAAATTTAAATATCAATTTATATAAATTAAATATCAATATCATTCAATTTAATTCTTATTGAATTATCAAATTAAGATTTGATCTATTCTTAATTTAAATTCTAATTTCAGAAACACAAATTAATATCTCAAAAGCGTAAAATCGAAATTAAGAAAGAGAATAACAAACTCAAATTAACAAACCATTGATACAAAACTCAATTTATGTTATTTGATGTTGATTCCGTTAAAAAATAACTAAAATACTGTAGAAGAATATAAAAAAATGAAAATAGATAGAAAAAGAGGAAAATTAAAATTCTAAAAAAGTTGTGCAAGTGTTTTTGTCTCTTTTAGGAGAATTAAGCCTCAAATAGGCTCTTAATCTAAACTTAATTTTGAAAATTCTCTTAAGAAATTATAGGCCTAATATAGGCTCTGATTAGGTATAGAAGTTCAGTTGAAAACATGTAAGTTGAAACAAGTAAAATCAAACTTGTTTTCTTTATAAATTTTTACAAATCTGCCTCAACTTTTAAAAATCATAAAAAATAATAGAAGAGTCCATCCAAATCTAACAATCTATATGTCGATTTTAAATTTTTATAAGTATAAAATCCAATAAAACTAGAATTAGCTAAATATGATGTTTATAGAAAAAGTAATGGTCAAAATGGTGAGCAAATCTCAAATGATCTAAAAACACAAATTAAATCAATCATGTAAAATGAACCGAATTCATTACTAATGAAAGAAATGAACTAAAAACTGAAAATAAAGCAAATGAAAAGTGGAATCACTATATAAAAAAGTTATAAATATATGTACAAAATTTATGTTATCATCAAGCTATATTGATATATTGTCACCAAGAAGAAGGAATTTCTCAACAATATTCCAAAAGAACAATATAAACTAAAATAATTGTTAATAAAATGTTAAAACCCTCAATCACATCCCCAATGCATAGTATAAACGACACATGACACCTTTTGAAAAAACACATTCGTATTAAGCATGCCCTAACAAAGAATAGCACATACCTCATGATAGGGTAGTTCATACACATACTAATTAATTAAGGTTGATACATAAACATCATTAAACTTCTTACCATCCAATGTCTTAAATTTCGTGAGCAAATCATTAGTAAAGTTAAGATATCTTATTTATTTAATGAACTAACATGTTCAATATCGTCTCATAAAGCTTGGTATAATCCAAAGTATTCCACAAAACATACATCCATAAAGGGTCTCATAAAGCTTAGTACAATCCAAAGTATTCCACAAAACATACATCCATAAAGGGTCTCATAAAGCTTGGTACAATCCAAAGTATCCCACAAAACATACATCCATAAAAGGTCTCATAAAGCTTGGTACAATCCAAAGTATCCCACAAAACATACATCCATAAAGAATCACATAAACCCATAAGAGGTCACACACCCGTAAAGGATCATATATCATAAAGATATCATATATAATATATTTCACCTCATATAAATATGTCACACATCCATGAAGAATCATACACCCATAAGGAGTCATTGACACATAGTACATATCATACAAATATCCTCATTGTTACAACCAAAGTCATTATGGGACAAAGAATTTTTTGAAGAAACAGAGGAGTCTTCACCATAATTTATTATAGAAAATTACGAAATAAAATGGTCTGAAAAAACAAACTTAGGGTCCGGGAGTCGATTACAGGTAAGAAAGGTGTTAGTGTGATACAATGTCCGTCTTAAGACAATATCTTTAATTAAATGTATAAAACGAATGTGGATTTTAGAATATTTATTTTTCTAAAAAGATGCTAGTAAAATAAATATAAAGAAAATATATTTGAATTTTTTATCTTGGATAAAAAAAGAGTTAACTATGCTCTTATATATTTTCATTCATAATAAAAAGTTATTTACATGTATTATTTACATAATTCTTGATAGAAAAACTATTTATTGTAGTGTTAATATTTTTTTAATTTTAATAATTTTAGATTTTTCTAGTTTACGTTTAGAGTATAAGATAGTGAAGACGACTGTTAATGATACTTTTTTCGCAAATCATACAGTTTGTAAAGATACTGTAAATTATATACCAATATTGTCAACAATTTGTGTCAATTTTATTTTGACACATGTGAATATTCAAACATCATTTTTTGAAAATTCATATTTAATTATTCTTAAATATTATATATAAGACTACGCTCACACAAATATCTAAAATTTATTTACAAAAGCTATAATGTCAAAAACTTATGTAATTATTGTATATAAATAAACAAATTATTAGGGTGGTGTATTTAAAAGTAATGCATGGCATAGTAGAAATACTACATCAAACGAATGGGTCAGGGTTTACTTTTTCTCAAAAAAGCAAAGGAGGTGGGTGTATAAAATAAAAGTTGGAAGTGCAATAGTAAAATTGTTGAATCACTAAAATAAGTTCAGACTCTCTTTTTTTATTTTTTTAAAATGAGGTGTATATATGAAATAGGTGGTTTTAAAAAGAAAAGGTGTTAGGCCAGTTGAATACACCCAGGCTTTTTAAACAACACAAGAGTGTGTATACGAAATGCGAGTGACAAATAACAAAAAAGTTTGGCCATCTGAATTCTGTTGAAATTTATTTATATAAAAAAGCTAATTACACACTGGACTAACATACTGGCCCCATTTTTTATACAAACACACCCTGTTACTGAAAGACAATTGCTTCTTGCATGACTTGCACTAGTGGATTGTTTAGCATTCATCAAAATAAGAAACACATAAAATCAAAAGAATGAAATATGACAGCCGTACACAGTCCAAATGCTTACAACACAACCAAGATAATGTTTCAAAATAATACCGTTCATGCTTTTCTTGTCTTCCAAAACTGTGAGCGTGAGTTGAGAGAAATATTCATGGGGTGTGAAGTAATAAAGTGTTGTAAAAAGAGAATGTTATCTGTTGGTACAAAGGAGAATGGATAAAAAGAGTGGACGTGAGGTGGCTTAAGAAAATAAAAGGATGCAAAAAGTGGATGTGCCTGGTTGGTTCAAAGAGTGTGTGGGTGTGAAGAAATAAAAGGGGTGTAAAGGGTAAATTTTGTTTTTCTCTCTTTTTTATTATTATATACCTTTAATATATATTTGGTTCAAAATTTATAGATATTTTTTTTGCAGTTTTGTATATTCTGAAATGAAAAACAATAAACCCTAGACTAATCAAATTGAATTTATTATTAAAAGGATATCATTTTATAGTTTTGTAAAATTTAAACAAAAATATTTTTAGATTTTTTTTATTTTTTATTTTTTTATAAAATCAATTGAGTATACATTTTTTATTATTTTTAAAAATAAATTTTATTTACCAGACGTAATCAAATATAAACATCACAACTATAATCTCACCTTATCATATCATGCTTATGATAAATATCATGTTAAACATTAATCATATATATTAATGTACATAGTTAATAATATAATTTACACATTAACATTTCTGTTGCTTAAGTAGTTTAAGTAGTCTCTTATTGTTTAAGAAAATCCTTTTCTCTTGAATAATCTAAATTATTCTAACCATAAACAAATTTTTTTTACTTAAGCAGTATTACGCCCTTAAGCCAGATGTCTCTTACAAACATAATTGCTAAAGACTGGTCAGGGAAGAAGAACAATGACGTGACTGCAATGTCATCAAAATGTTTTATAACATTTATTTTGAATATAGTAGAAGAGGTCCATATCTTATAGTATAATAAATCAAAATTGAAATATACAAGAGAAATATTCATATTATTATGCACCATAGTACTTCAAATATAACTATTTCTAAAAACCAATAATGTGAGAAATAAAATAAAAAATGTTTGTTTACCAATATATTTTAGAACATTCATTAATAGATTTTGTTTAAAGAATAATCCACCCTCATATATTATAAATAACCTTTCTTTCAACTGTTTATTAATCATGACACATGTTAATAATTAAGATTCAAATTAAATTTTGGCATGCATTTTTATATTTTGTTAAAAAAAGTTATTATCATCATTAATTATAATTTAATTTTTAAATCATTATAATAAACAAATATCGATAATATTATAATGTCCCTTGTTGAAAGTTCTGTAAAAATATTTATGAATCATATAAAACTTATTATAATCTTAGTCATTTTAAACTTATTTTTGCTATTAACCCATGATAAATGTTAAAAACAAAATTTCGTACATTAAAAAAATGTTACACCTCCGTCTTTGCATATTAAGATTATTTTATAATAATAATTACAACAAATATAATATTTAAAATATTTTTATTAAAATAGTTATATTCCTTCAACAGTGATAAGAGCCAAATTTCAGTATTTTATGTATGATAAAACTAGGATTTTGAAATATTCTTTAAGAAATTGATTAACCCGAAATTAAGAGTTTTTGGTTTTTGCAATTAAAAATTGAGTTATGAGCTAAAGTTGTGAAATTTCAGGAAGAAAAGAATGAAGAAAATAAAAGATTGGAAGATCTCTGGAAAAAAAAGCCAAAAAGTTAAAAGGAAGATTCATCCAAGCAGTAAGGAACTTGCCCAAGTGAAAGTATACCAAGTGCAAATGCTGTCGCTCAGAGCTCGCCCCAGGCGAAGAGAGCTCATCCAGATCTCGCCCGAGCGAGATGGACGTCGCCTGGGCGAAATCACCACAAAGAGCACTATGAATTTTTGCCCGAGCGAGGAGAATGTCGTCCGAGTGAGGGACCTTTTTGACAGAATATGAAACAGGCATGCTAGGGTGAAAACTGGCTAGCTCAAGCGAAAGGTCACTTGAGCTGAGTCAGGAAACACGTTTATAAGGGGGCTAGAGGCAAAAAGAAGGGGATCTAGAACTTGAGGAGTGAAGAAGCATAGCAGTGAAGAGAACCAAGCAAGATTTCTTCATTTTCTCAAGCAATCTTCCAATCACTTAGCTGTAATGGCTGTTATGGGTAGCTAAATCTTCATATCTTGGGATTGAATGTAATCTTTTTAAAACTCATTTGTATTTTGAGATCTTGATTTATAATATTCAGTTTCTATTTAGATTTGGTATTTCCATCTCATTCTTCATGCTTGATTTTATATTCTTTATAGAATATTGTTTTTAATTTTTGAAAGCTGTTGGAAAGTGATTTTGAGTTTATGACCTAAAAGAAAATACACAGTAATTTGGGATTTTAGAAATAAGGTTTCGATTTACTGAATGCAATATATCGTTTCTTAATGTTGGGTAACTGATTAGATAATCGAGAAATCTGCATCTGAGAAGTGCCTTATGAATCTCATTTTTGAGAAATCAATCTGAGGTGATTTTTATTGTACATCAAGTTTGAATAGTCACAGTCTTTATATTTTATGATTTACTAAAGTTACAAATGAGTGAGATAGATGAGTTCAATCTCAGAGTGTTTCCCCAATCGTTTAAGAGTATTTTTACTACTTATTAACTTTATTCTTTCTTAAGTTGCATGCATGTTTATAGTATTTGTTAGTCAAACCAAACCTCTCCTATTAAAACTGAATTTGCTTATTAAATAGTGACGCTGAAATTATAAAACAAAATTGTTTAATGAGAAGTCAACATCTTTACTTAACTCACTATATTACTTGTGTTTCGGTACACTTGTCCAATAAAGTCTCAAGAAATAGATCTATCACTTTCTCCGAAGAAAGAAATTAAAAAATTAATAATTTTTTTGAAAAAGAAAATATCAATTTAATTTATATTTTTTAAAGACTAAAGTAGTTATTACTATAAATGGGTAAGATTATATAAAAAATATAAAATTCAACCAATACTTATTTTCTTTAAAAATTATTAAAATATTAAGTAAAGTGTTTTAGTGTCTTAATTTAATCGGTTATATTTAATGATACAAGTATTAAATGACCTAAAAAGAAAACATCTTTATTGAAAGTTTGGTGCACCCAATAATTATGTAATTATCTGTCATTTTCATCTAAGACTTTTTATTAAATATTTTTTATAACATTTATATAGTCATTTTATTTTCCTTAACTATTTTAATCAGTATTCAGTTCTATTATTAACACTATTTTTTTTAAACATTATAAAAAACATTTAATTAATGAATTACTTGCAGGAGCTAGAATTTTAAATTCCCTTGTATATTTAACTTTTATTGTTTATTTCAAATAAAATATTTTTTCTTTAAATTTACATATTTTACATTTCACATTTATTTATAAATGTCTATGCAAATATTTATTACTTTTAAATCTAAATGTAACATTTTCTTAAATTTTTATAAGTTATTAAGAAAAAAATATTGCATTAGTTTTACATTTATCAAATATTAAATATAGTATTTATTATATATATATATATATATATATATATATATATATATTAAAATCTACAAATATTAAAAGATAAGTAAAAAATGTGATTTATATTTTTAATATAAAAATTTAAGTGCTTGAATAAATAGTGTGATTTTTTTCTAGAATTGAAATACACATTAATAAAGATTAAATTAATGTTTTTAACATGATTCACTATTATAAGCAATAAAATACTATAATTTTTTAACAAATTAAGATATAAGAATTCCCCATACATTTTACTTGTTTTCTTAATCTCGAAAATAATATATATATATATATATATATATATATATATATATATATATATATATCTTTTTT
>Ga0209489_101458_pt1 | contig 48547 bp, 28 predicted proteins | sample SiratrowhiteBW_FD_187527 | JGI IMG/M metagenome (GOLD analysis project Ga0209489, IMG submission 187527) | Root nodule microbial communities of legume samples collected from California, USA - Siratro white BW (SPAdes) (version 2) | ecosystem: Host-associated > Plants > Roots > Nodule | place... | reverse complement strand
AAAAAAGAATCGTAACCTTTTTTTTTTTTTTTTTTAATGTTTTAGTGGATTGTGATGGAGTTTTCTCTTTGGATAATTATTTTTATAAATTCACAAAATCAGATTCCTTTTTCAAAATATGCAGTCCTAGAAAGAATGATATATTGATAATTAGTGTTTCTTTTTTCATAAGAAAATAAAATAAACCCATAGAGATGAAATAAAAACTGGGATAAAAATATACTATTACTTATTTATATGATTGAACAACAAAAAGACTAAGATTTTCTCTCTCTCGTTTAATACAATAAAAAATACAAGTGTTAATAAAGAAAATGTCCAAATGTATCTTACATTTTTAATTTTCTGTAAAAGATAAAATGAACATTTTACCAGTGCAGAGAAAAAATTGACAAGAACGCCGTCTATGTTTTTTTATCTTCATATTCTTGTTATACTAAAAAGAACATTTTGCCCTTTTTTCTGTTCCAGTGACTTGGTCTCTGTCCCTTTTTTCTGCTTCACCATGCATCAACCAATAAGGGATTAGGCCCCTAATCGAAGTTTTCCCCCTTTTCTGGGTCCAACCTACATAAGCAAGTGTTTTTGGCCGACAAACCTCCATAATGTGAGGGTTGGAATTGCAGAAGACTCGCGAGATTCAGTTTAATAATACAACGACATTCAAAATAAACAATTTTTCTTGAAAGTCAAAGGTATTAGGACATGAATTTAAGCTTAATCACCCTCACGTTTAAAATTATTTTCAATTTATATTTTATAAATTGATTTTATTTCTACCATTTTCTCTTCTTTAATCATATTGTATATAAAACTAAAAACTAATTATTTATAGATAATATAACAACAATAGATAATAGGTTCAATATTCTCATACTCTGAAATTATATTGAAAAATAAATTTAAATTTAATTTATTTTTAAAAAAATTATAAAAAACATTACTTTTACTTATATATTATAAATTAATCTTTATCTAATGTGTTGTTCAACAAAAAAAATTAAAACACCTAATTTTCTCTAATTATTTTTCACTTATAATCTTAGTAAAACGAGTTTGTTGAGCCCAATATTGCTCTTGAGCCCAATATATTGCACAAGAAGATAAACACTATTCAAAGAAGATGAACTCACGTCTTAACATTGAAGCCATAAATGTGCCAATACAGGAAGAAATCTAACTCATTCTAAAAACTGTAAGACTAAGATTAAATAACATTAACCTAAATGTAAGGTAAACCATAGCTGGAACGAAGAATCTATTAAGTGGGTGGTGGAAGGCATGGGTTTTCGGTGATAGTGGTGGTTGACTATTCTTTTGCATCGTTAATGAAAGTAAAGAGGAAACTACGAACCTTTGATAAAGCATGATGTATAATTAAATAGCCATGTATTCAATATTCCACGAACAAGAATATGTAAGAAATGCAATTAAGATAACTTCACAAGAACAAAACATGGATGAAATTATGGACATAAGGATTGAACCTGAATTACAAAACAATGTTAGAATGAGCTGGTTCTTAATTTAAAGCAACTGAGAGCAATAAGTAGTTGATTTATATATTTTTGTTGTTTGGAGAACTATAGTCTCATGCTTCTTACGTGTCCATTAGATTATAATCCCACTAACGAAGTTGCATCACCTACTTATGCTCTTTTTCTATACTTTATCCTCAACTTATTCTACATTACAGTAGTTGATCAACCTCATCTTTTCTTTAAACTGAAGTTTTTATTTAAATTTTTTCAACTTTCACGTACTTCATCTAATATATGTAATATCATCTCTCATATGTTCGATCTAAGGTTTAGGAGAATTTTGATTTACTTATAATACTTATCTTAAACTCTTTTTGTATTAATTCGACAAACTCATCATAAAAAAACTAATTAGTAGTATCGAAGATAAGTTTTTGCAAACTAATGTAGTATAATTTTTCTTTAAAAACATCATTTTTTATTAAAAAATAAACTTAGTATTTTTTACCAAGCATAAAGAGCTTGTGTTAGACTATACAAGATCTTGTTAAGCTTAAAACATGTAGATGATATATAGTACTTTCAAATTCTAAGGTTATTCTACCTTTATGACACCATTAAGGAATATATTTTTAATATTTATTTGGTATAACTTCATATTATAATGAATAACAAATGAAAGTAAGATATGTGTTGGAACAACTGACTTTATAAGAGGCTTGAAAAGAATCTTGGATTTTTTTTCCATAAAGGATGACTATCTAACAAACAAACATAAAAACAATGCAACATATTTTTATATTGGTTCATCCAAACACATAAATTACATCTTGTTCTCCCTTAAGCAAAATACTTAAAGAGGTTTCACCAATAATAAAAAATTACAATCCGAGTGCACAAATCATCCTAATTCTACCTTCTTAATCTCTCTCTAAGATTAAGAACTCTTAAAGAAAATAACATTCTCAAATAGAGTACATCCATTATATTGTCATATAATGGAATCTAGTTGTCGTTCTCTACTACATCCATCATATCTATATGACATTATTCAAATAATGCAATAATCTATTGCTTTCACCATTTGAACTTCTCACCTTGAAAACTTGACCCTCTTTATCCATTTATGACGTTACAATTAACCCCAAGTGGATACCTTAGCTCTGATACCAACTTAAAATAACATGTTAGATCTATAAATGGAGGCTGAATAGCTTTAAAATGCTTTGAAACTTTTTTTTTCATAAGACATTTGTGAGTATAATGTCTAGGGGGATCATTTACTAATTTCAAAAATAATTTTAAAAATGTTTTCACCATGAAAAGATAATAGGAATTTATGCACGTCTGGCATAGGAAAATAAACGCTTGATTTTTGTATTGGTTCAGTCAAACTGAGGTATATTAAGTTCTCCTTAATAAACTCTTAAAGATTTTCACTATAATCAAACTAATAATACATGTATTCCCAATGTCACTTTTATCTTACAACACATACACTAAGTCACTCCTAATTATCTCCTTTGCCTCTTATTGAGATAAAGATCATAAGTATTTTTTGACACTAAGTCACTTATAAATTTTATACGTATTTTATAATTTCACTAGAAAACATGTTGTTTGAATATTATAAAAATAAATCTCTAAGAGATAATATAAATAAACACTCCTTATTGATAGAACTTCACAAAAATGAAGGGTTTACAAAGAAGTTATTCTTAAAGAAGGTTAACCAACATGCACAACAAGAAGTAATTCACATAAGAGCATTAATTCATTCTTTATGGATTGACTTCTATCTATAGACATCTTGAAGGACATCATTAAAATTTTACACAAATTTTCTATTTATATGTCATTAGCAGATGTTGATAGCCCTCAACTTGTTATATATAAAGTGTCTCTCATACTAAATATATTTTTCTGATACCACCAAATTTGACATACAATTTCAAAAGAGTTTGTTATGCTGTGTTAGAATCTACATAAAAATCTGTGAGTCAATTGTAATAGTTTCTTGGACAGTCTAACAAATTCAAATGTAATTTTGAGTTTTGTTATGATGATTGCAAATTATGCATTATTTCTTTTATGTAGAGAGTCTTTTAATTTTGTGCTTGAATATTTTCAAATTTGATGATAACTAGTTGGTTAGATTGTGTTATTCAAATAATATATAAATTAAAATATTAATTTACTAAAATTTAGTAATATTTACTATGACCAAAATCATGATAAATTTTATTAAGATTAAGTTGATCGATAAAGACTAGATTATTATTGAACAAATTACAAAAATTAGACTATTGTGATAATATCATATAGTATTTTTTTTATCAAATAGTCCATATTATATATTTAATATTGATAAGCATGAAAAAAGGATTTATGTTTCTTGTATGTGATTAAGTGAGAGGTAAAAGTTTTTCAAAAATTTTAAAAGAAACATGTCTATTGTATAACATGTATGTTGTCTCCTTTTGATTTTTTTTTTTTTTATTGTTTTACTTGATAAGTGATTATTTTTTATTGTTTTACTTGATAATTAAGTTCACTGTAAGAATATATCAGCGTGTTTATACAAACATGAATAATACCATTGAACATAATCAAGTGATTAAAGGATAAGATTACGACACATGTAAATATATTCCAATCCTATAATAATTGAACTTTGTTTTGCTTTACATTACACATATGTTGGACTAATTCTGCTGTAGTGCTGTATCCTATTTGAATCACTAATTTTATTTAACTTTTCTATTATATACACAAACACGATTGGGATATATCTTTGTCTTTATCCTTTCAAACAACATGTGAGAGAATAACAGAGGCTGTGAATGCTGATTCTGTGCGAATAACAAAGAGATCAACATCCATTTTGTTTTCTTTATGCCTTCACTAATTTTTTTACTCGACAAAACCATGTGGAGCACCTATTCTGGGATCACATGATGAATTATTAATAGATTCGAATAAATAATTGTTTTGACAATTTTTTTTTTTTGTTTTCACAAAATTGTCTTTCTTCTTAATGTGAAATTGCAAAATATTTCACAAGTTACTCTCCATTCTTGTTCATATCCATTTTCATTCATCATTTTCTTTAATCTATCAGTTAACAAATATTGTAAATAATCTCTGTAGTTAGCAAATTTGTTTCGAAAAATCAATCACACTTATCGATCGAATGGGCAACGGTTAAATTTGTTCAAATCTTTATATCCTTTAAATTGTACTGGCATGTACTATCTTCTTTGAATTTAAAATGAAACAGCCTCATAATCTCTACTTCTCTGTTTAAATTAAAATAACAATCTTATACAACAGTATTTTTAACTATCATTTTTAAATAAGAACTTTTTTGTTTATATTTTTGACCAAAAAAAGTGAAGAGATTTTTCATAACCTATTATTTCTTTCGATTTATAATTTTTTCATGTATTTAATTCTAACTTGAATTTTACTTTTTCAAGAAAACATCCATAATGAAAAATAACATTACATCATAATATAAATTATTTATCATCTATCTAAAATAAATTTTATATACTTAAAACATTTATTTATTATAAAATATTAATTATATATTATTTATTTATTAAATAAATATCTATTTATCAAGATATTTTTTTTCATATATATTTTATGGTATTCAATCAAAACTTTGAAGTAATACAGTATAAATAAGTTTCGTGATATTCAACGAGGAAAATCATTGTCTTCTAGGTAGGACAAAATTCAATAGTATTTCGTTAAGATATTTGATGACAAAAAAGTCTTCTAGTAATTAAAAAATTGATGAATTAGCTTTTAGAATAAGTGTCATATGACTTTTTGATATGATAATGAATTCTAACCCTTAAAACTTTTCTAAACTCTTTATTTATTTTCTTGTAAATAGTCAAACTTTTCTTCACCACACCTAATTTTCTTTTTCTTTTGGTTAATACAAACACCATGTGTACGTGCCTAGCACTTCACATAAATTTCTTCTTAAAAATTGTCAGTGCTATAGCTTTTCAATAAAATGTGAATCTTTTATCTTCGTATTATCAAGTAACATAAGTAATAATTTTTATTCTATTGTTCATCAAGATAAAGGGCAAGAAAATGAATAAAGGACAAAATTTTCTTGGTTTACTCTTTTTAATCAAAACATTATATATATGGTTTTTGTTATTTTGGATGTCTTTTTTTAATTCAAAAAAGTTTTCAAATCTTATAACTCTATAAAGTCCTCTGAAATTTTTAAAATTTTAACAATAAAATATTTTAAATCAAAATACAAAATATTGATTATAAAAGTTTTTTAAAAATGTTGATTTAATACACTTCCTAATTTATTGCCGGGGGATTGTGTGTAAACGAATAAATTTTTAAAATGTCTTAATTTTATCTTCTGAAAATAATCTTTTAACTATTTCTCTTTCTATATCTATATATGGAATTTGCTAGACATAACTTGTATATTTTCTTTTTTTCATTCATGTTAAATGTCGAGTTATAAGGTGGAGTTTGTTTTTCTGATGTTTTTGTTATCTTTTATGTGTGATAACGAGTGTGTTTCATATTTTGTTTTATATATTTGAAGAAATATACCTTAACATACTCTTCTTTAAAAATATAATAAATAAAAATGTTATGTATATTAGCATTTACTTCATATTGATATTTTTATTTTTTAGGTCAAAACTCTCTCGGTATTATTAAAAATTACCATAAAGTAGAATGTAATTTTCTTTTCCACTAAGTCAAGCATGTTTATATGACATGACTAAAAAAAATGACCAATTTCTTCTTCCATTACCTATACTTATACCTTTAAATATAAGTAAAAATATAAGTAACTGATTGATTATGTAGCTTTCAAATTCTATATATACCTCTTATTTTACTAAGAACTAACCACTGTGCATAAATTTTAGTATCAATTGAAATATTAAAGATATATTAAATAAAGTCACAATTTTTTTTCCTGACAAAGCTTTAAACTATTTATTAATTAAAAATAATACAATAATTTATATTAGTTCAACCACCTACATCAATAATAATAATAACAACAATAATTATTATAATAATAATAATAATTATTATTATTATTACTTTATTATAAACATAATCTTAACAAGTAGAACATGTCAATGAAACTAATGTATAGGAGAAGTTATCCTAAATGATTTTTCTTTAATCTATTTTATATATCTCTGTTACTTAAGTTGTCGTAAATAATATTTTTTTTCATTTTAAATTTATTAAAAATTATTCAGTGTGCTTTAATTCTAAAATTTATTCATACCAAAAAAATAAAGAACTAAAAATATTGATCACAATTTAATAATTTTAGAAACTATATAATTTTAAAAAGCACAATAATTATAATCACAATTTTTTAAACAAATATATAAAAATTATTTTTCTTTCTGATAAATTTATGTAAATAAATATTACTCACGTTGGGAAGCACAACTAAATAAAATTCATGTTTGAATATTTTTTTATAAAATAAAAAAACAAAAAGTCGTGTTTTCAATAAATATTTTATAAATTTGAAAAAAAAAGTGTGTGAAAATACAAAGCTTTATAAGTTAAGAGAGACAGAAGAGTTGAGAACATCGGATTCTCTTTACAAGCACAATTTATCAGTTTTTTTAAATATATCCACTTTTTAAATAAAAACAAATAAATTACACCACACTCATAAGATACTATTTTCACTGCTTATGTAGGAAATTTCAGTAGAAAGTATAATAAAATATAATCTCTGAAAATGTTAGATTCTTGACATAATTTTCAGAAGTGTCTTATCAAATATAGAAATATCACATTCTGACAGTAAGACATTGAAAAAGCTTCAAAAATCTTCCTGTAGAGTCTATTTTGAAAGTTCATATACGAATTTTCATAAAATACTTTTCGCACATATTTTTTTTCTGTGTTTTTTATTATCAATTGAAATACATCAAGTATCATAAAATGATAATTTCTCTTTAATTTGAAGAGTTCTGCTCATCATTTATGTAAAAGGGTTTAATTAAGGGTGTAGTAGACGTTTTGGAAATAAATAAATTTTAAATGAGTATTTACAGGAGAAATAAGTAAATAAAATTATTTATTAAAATAAGTAAAGAAATTACTCATTATAAATATGTCCAACTTGTGGCCTAATTTTGTCTTTTCACTTCTCTCATAAAGTGGCAGGGACTACAACTGTGTCATACCAACTCTTCTATTTGGCCTTTAACAAGAAAATCAGTGTGCTTTCCAAATCAATCATCTTTTCCACTAGCATCATTCTCTTTCTATTTCTTTGTCAGCAAGCACTAGCAGGAACAGGACAAGCCATGTTACAAGCAATTATAGAACATGTTCATGACATAAGAAGCAAGAGACAATGTATTCAACTTAATGATTTGTGAGCTATATCCATGGCTGGAATGCTTCCAGGAGTTGAATGTGCAAGAAGGAGAAGATTCCATAGTTGCTTGGATTCAAACTCAACTTCTTTAGCTTCACATGTATCTAGAAGACGCTCTTCTTTTGGTTTGTATGTAACTAACCATGAATATTGTCTTTCCTTGTCCACTTCACAGGTGTGCTCCTAATATCCCTAAATACCTTTTCATTTATATGCACATTTTATCATTAATTTTCTTCCTGAATTTGTGTGAAAACAGCAAAGAGGCATGTTATACCAGACACACCCAGATGAGGATATGGCAGGAGCAGCCAGAGAAGCCAGACAGAGATTGGATGACAAGTTTAGAGCACAAAGGATGTCAGATAACAAAAGGTATATAAAAAAAAAAATTGAAAACCAAAAAGTGTTCTTTTTATGCAGATCTGATTATCTTTGTTGAACAAGCTGAATACTAAAAAGCATAGTCAAATCAAAGTTAGGCTTTGTCTAGTTCAGAGGAAATACATACTACTTATGGTCATATTTAAGCAACACCATAGTTAGATATTCAAGTGTCCAGAAAATATGCAGCAGATACTGCTAGAGACTCAACTGATTGAAACCATAACAATTCTGTGACCAACTATGTTAGCCTAAGCATCAAACTGCATAAGGAAAAAGGCCTTTGCCTATCAAGTATAACACACCACAACAGATTTAGTAATTGTCCCTCATGTCTATTGCAACCACTTCGGTGATCTGATTATCAGACCCAAATAGCAGTGTAAAATTTTTATATAATATCAGTCAATTAGAAATTATCAATGGTAGGAGTTTTAAAGTAGTCATTCAATAAACTTATCATACATTACTCAATGGTTTGTGATTCTATATCTTTGTCTTTGTCTAATTGTTTGTGTCTTTGAAATTAGTGTTTTATGTCATGGTATGGCTACAAAAGTTGAATTTGAACTTTCTTCAGGCTCAAATAGCTCTTCTATTTAGTTTTTTGGAATAGTTAGTTCATGACTGAGTTGAATTTAAGCATATCAGAAATATGATCCTCCTATGCATTGTCCTCACTTCAGGCTTAAATAATTCTTGTAAGATTTTGGAATTGTTGGTTCATGACACCTAGAATAATTAATAGGTGAGTGATATTTTCTCAATTTTGTTTTGGAAGCTTATGGCTAATTAATTAACAGGCAAAACAGTACAACATGTGTGGAGGGTCGAAGAACAAGCATAACAGAGTTGCACACAGAGGTATATGGGTCAAAGAAAAGTGGTGCAAGGAAATTCAGTTGGACTAGATGGAGCTGGAAGGCCTCTGAACAAGAGGACTGTGCTGTGTGCTTGGAATCATTTAGGGTTGGAGAGACACTGATCCATCTTCCTTGTGCACATAAGTTCCATGACAGATGCTTGAAACCATGGTTGGAAAATAATTCTCATTGTCCATGTTGCAGAACAATCATTCTTCCCCTCTAGATTTAACTTTTCCTTGTGTTCAATTGTAGACTGAGTTGGATAAAACATGAAGTGAAATGTGTGAAAATTTGAACTTCAGAGTGACCATGTGTATCTAATCTAGCACATTTGAAGATCACTCAATGATTATTTTGGCAAGCTCAGATGAAATTATCATAAAGTTGATCAAAAAGTTAATTATCCATAGTTCTGATTGAATTAAAAATAGTTCTTTAAAACTAGATGAAACTATTTAGTTTAAAAAGTGGAGTGAATTAAATTATTTATTAGGTCAGAAAACTAGTTTTATACTCTAAAAAACTGAACTGAACCATTAAAGGTTGTTAAATTATAATTTTTTTAAACTGCACTATCAATAGTTTTACAACTCTGAGAACTATTTTTTTTTTTTTAACTAAACTAACTCTCTAAATATGTTTGAAACAACATTCAATTTAATTTTATAATTTTACTTAAAACACATAAAATACATTTGACCACAATACTACATTAAAGAGCTTAACAAGTGGATGTACTTTATAATAGGTTAGTCATACATTAGTTTCCAAGGAAAAAACTGAGTTAAACTATAAAGTAGTTATACTAAATTAAACTAAACTAGTTAATTTTAATAGCTAATTAAACTGCATTATTTACAGGTTTAGTTGACTATTTATATTAAAAACTAAACTGAAATATTATAATTTTTTAATGCTATAATTATTAAACTATATTTTTCTTTGATGAACTAAAACTAAATTGAAAATTATTTCTCTAATAAACATAAATTTTTTTACTAAAACTATTGTAGTTATTAAATTACACTTTTTGCTACACCAAAACTAAACATGAAATTAATATTTCAATAATCATATATATTTTTTTTTCTTTAACAAACAGATGTTGAAAAAAAGAAACAATGATATAAAATCTTTATATTCTCGTTATATTTCAATTAAATTCATAATTTGTTTATATTCAAAATGTATTATTTGTTGTGATTCAAAGGTTTGTAAAGAGAAAGAAAAAGAAGTTGATAAAGAGAAAGTATTTGTAGGAAAACAGAAATACTAGAGAAAGTAAATAAGCGTTAAAAAAAATGGAAAAAATAATTAATTTTTTAAAGATGATTTAATTTAAAATTTTTATTTCTGTTATTAATATATTTTTGCACAAATCCAACTTCTTTTTGTAGATTTTTTTAAGTGAAATGATTTTGCTTTAAATTAATTTAATACTTTCACACTACCAAAGCATGTCAGTTACTCCAATTTGGACTCTAAATTTTCAGTCTAAAATTTTCTATTTCAACTTTGTTTCTGTGGCAAAGGATAACCAAAATCTTTTAAATTTTCCACTACTGTTCTATTTTGGTACATTTATGTATCAAAGATGTAACAAAATTTTTCAATATAAACTTGGACCAACCCTAATAAGCATATACAATCATCACAATTTATATTTATAATTTCTGTAGACAGTTCACATGAGAAAAATAAAAAATAATATATATTGAGTTAATTTGAAAAATTAATAAATTGTAATTTTATATTTTTCTTTAATTATTCGTACAAATTTTTATTTGTTTATTATTATTTTTCTTCTGTTATACATAATTTTGTATATTTTATTTGTGTGTTTCAGTTAGTGAAATCATTTTTTATAATATCTTAAAACATTGACTTTTGTTTAGATTTAGAGTTAAAAATATGGAGTTTTTAAAATATCAAGATTAATTCACATGAAAAGTTAAAAAATAAAATATATTACAAAAAAACATATTTCTTAAATAATTTTGTTAGTTTTAGTTTGATGTGGGGCATTTTGCATTTGCCTTTGCCAACCCAATCAAGCAACGGCTAGTTCCCTCACCATTCTCATCATCATGTGACCGTTCAGCACACCACCCCAGATTCAAAATACATCATTGTTTCTTCTGTTTTGTTTCTTCTACAATCTCTACAAAACACCATTTACATTGGTGAACAAAATTCTTGCTCTTTGTCGGAAAAAATGGGGTACTCCAATGCACCCAAGGCGTATTACTCCACTCTGCACGATTCAATCACCTCTCTGTGCAAGACCATTATTCCCTTGGGCATCAAGAAACGGTGTTTGGTTTCCGCAAAGCACAGTCTGTGGAAACTTCAATCTGACAACCTCAAATGGCAGCAAGACTCACTCCATCAGATTCTCAATTTGTTGGCACTGCACAAAGATGATATCCTCTCTGAAGCTGAGTTTTCAGCTTTCAGGACCCATTTGCTTGACACCCTTCTTGCTGCTCCCCCTCAACAACAGGATCATGCCGCCATCATCAAAGACAAGCTTATGTTCTTACAGGTGAGTGGTACTAGTTTTGATCTAATAGAATCTCACTTTTGCCAACATTCTAGTTCATTTGACATTGGCCCTTTTTGAGAATATGTTTCCTAGAGTGATTATAGTTTAATAAGAGGAAGGACCCTATAATGTTTCAAAATATTTTTAATCACTTAAAAGGAACAATCTTTTTGTAGTAAATACATTTTCTTACAAATCCATTTTTTGCTATCTTTAACAGATGTACTAGTACTTTATTAGATTGATAGAAAAAGTGCTGAGCAGAATAAGATAGAATTAAGATTTTAAATTGATAGAATTAAGATTTTAAATTGCAGTCCTTGTGTTATGGAGAATTTTAGGTGGATGTGTTATGGAGAATTTTAGGTGGATGATAACGCATTGGCCCCAATTACATTTATGTTTGCGGTTTTGTTTGTTACAATTTTTCTTTTTATGTTGCTGAAAAGTACCGAAGATCGTTTCGTATTGGTCCCAATTGTGTTGGTTAGATGTCTATAGACTCTAAAACTATTTAATTGTGGCTGAGATCACAACAAAGATTTTGAATTCCAGTTATGGTTATAATTTTGGACAGAATGTTAATAAGAAGTTCAACTTTTGAGTTACTTAAGTTTTAATGAAATGTAACATTGCTTAATTATTGACACATGTTACTTGTTGGTTGGTGTCAGGAACTTCTTCATGCCAAATGCATTTCTGAAGGAGAGTATCAATCTTCAAGAAGGCCTTTGCTTGTGAGATTGGCAGTTCAAGGAGGTGAGATTGAAGGCAGGGAAGTGATAATTTCAGGGTTGAAAGACACAAAAGAAAATCCAGAGGAAGAATGGTCAGATATTGACTTGAAGGATGATCAGGGCTTGATGAACAAAGAGAAGTCAAATTCCAAGAAGACATCAAAGCAGGTTATGAAAGGAGCAACCTCGGTTTTAAGCTTTGGATCTCCTTTCAAACCTGGGAAAAACTCTATGGAGAAGAGCATATTCAATTCACCCACTTTACACATGCACTCATCTCAATCAAAAGTCCGTTCTCCCTCTATCTTGACCCAAAGTGAATTGAGGCATTCTAAGGAAAACAAACCCTTGTGGGATGGATCAGAGAAGATGAAGAGGAAGCCATTTAGAGCTCTATTTCATAGGGATAAAAATAAGAAAGAGGGGCATGGTGGTGGTGGAGATCATCATGGTCTTGAGGCAGAGAAATCAACAAAAAAACAATGGGACGGGTTGAGGAAAGGGAAGAAAAGTGACACAACAGATGATGACACAATTCCTTTGTCTCTAAATGAGAGGTCTGATAGTGAGGCCTACTTGCATTCCTATCAGCATGATCAATCACCATCTACTTTTTCTGTGGATGATAAGGTTTGAGAATTGAAACACTTGCTTTGTTTTTTAAACTGCAAATTACATTCTTTTGGAAAAAGGGAACTCGAAGAGCTATTTTGACCATTGAGCCAAATTTCTTTATGAATAAACAGGTTTTGGGGGACAATGTAAAGAAGGAGCTGTCAATAATTCCTACAGAAATGAGGAGCGCAAATACAAATCTCATCTTCTCGTATGTGATTTGTCAATTATTTCATTTTCCATGTTTGACATCCTTCTGCATATTTCTTAGAAATGCAATTGTTAATCTTGTTTTGCTAACAAGTGTTGTTTCTTATTGGGTTGAAGACCAAGGTGTGATCGGCACAGTGAAGAGGTGGTGAAGAAACAATTGAAAAACCGTGTTGGAGAAATGGAAAATTGGCACAATGATGCAGAAGTGAAACATGAAAACATGGGGTGGACAACATTTGAAGAGGAGGAAAACATTCACCCAAATCTTTTTGTTCCCCATGATAAATCATTGCGAAGCCGTAGCAACAATCCATTTCTTCATTGTTAGAGTAAGTGAATCTTCTCCAGGAGCAGCAAAAGTGGTACTGTTTGGATTATTTGTATAATATCTGTGTTTATATATCATAATGTGGTCTCCTTAACAATATTTACATTTAAATAGGCAAAATAAATTTATCCTCCAGTTATTGCATGTGTAAATTCATGTTGGGAGAGCCATATCCAAATATTAAATGTATTATGGAACTTTACTTAAGCAAAGGAAAAGTTGATAGATGCCTCTACTGTGACTCTTATGACATTTTCATTTCATGACTCATCCAATGTTTTTGAAATCATTGGATCTGTAATTTCTATTCTTCTTCTATTATAAGGATGTATTATTTATGTTCTAGCCAAAAGTAAGTATGATTATGCTATCTTGAATATTGTTTATCCTTTAAAGTCACTGATTTCAAGTAACCATAAATCTTTAAAGATCATTTTTAAATGTTTTTTTTATCATTTATTATTATTTTTTAAATTATTTAAATAGTATTACGTATATTTATTTAAAAAATTTAAAAAAAATTTAAATAGTTTTATTTGTTTTATTCAAAACAAATGTTTTAAATTTTTGTTATTTATTTTAAAGATTTTCTCATAATGCATTTTTTATAAAATAGATGATAAAATTTGAAGTTTTGAAAGTATTTGATCATTTAAAATAAAATAATAGAATAATATAAATATTGAATATATTGATTGATTGTGTTGCAAGAACATATATAAATAATTCAGGTTTCATATTATGTTAATCTTAAATAATTTACAAATTCCGACTTTTAGCCTTACTATTGTTAAACTTTCTTAAAATCTTTTTAAATTAATCAATCAAGTCCTTACGTTTCTTTTCAAACCATTGCGATTTTAATACAATATATAATTTTATGTTTTCAGGTGTTCTAAAGATAGGATGAGTTGTATAAAAATATTTTCAATAAAATCAATTTGTTTTGTGGACGTATTTGTCTTTGATATTTAAAGTTTAATTTTAATACATTTAATTAAACATAAAAGAATTTATGATTTTTTTGTTTTTAGTTAAATTAATATATTTTAGTTAAAAATCATCAAAAATAAATCGGCACGCTTGAGAACGTAATTTGATTAGTTTTAAGTGTGTTGAATTTGATTTCTATACTGATTAATATAGTCATTATTGAAATGTTATTAAGTTAAACAACATTCAACAAATGTCAATTGTAAATCATATCTTAATACATACAAGATTATTGTTTAATATAATCCCTACAATTCGAATAAGGAATTCAATGTCTAGAAATTAAAATATGGAACCTTTATTAATGAAAGATATTAATGAGAAATGTCACTTTAGAAATCATTGTAAATTCACAAGATGTACCATAATGACAACTTATTTTGAATTTTCAATTAAGAAATTATCTAAACATCCAACTCAATCTATTAGAAAATTTATCTTATGCTTATGGTAGAAATTTAGAACTTGATTTCTTTAAAATTGATTTGATAATAAATGAATGATACTAATTATGAAATGATTATTATGTTTCCAAAATAAATAATTATGGTATTATATTCCTTAATATGAAAAAGACTTATTATTTAACATATTTGGACATTTTTGTGTCCTTTAAAAGTTAAGAAAGAAAGTTCTACAACTTTTCTATTAAGAACAAAATCCATTTCGAACATCTAAAGACCTAAAAATGTATTACGAAATCAAATCATGCACTAAGTTTTTAGAAAATTACTTTGAGAACATTTTAGAGTTGATATTGTTATTGGTGGATGAGTGGGTGTGAGTTTTTAATTAGTCTAAGTAAGCTTACTAATCTAATAGCTGTTAAGAGACTTATACTGTACATTTTATATTCATTCTTTATTCTTTTTATATTCTGAGTCAAGATAGATATTATACATTACAATTACAATTTAAGTTTAATCAGACAGTTCAATGAAAACTTAATTTGATAGATATTAAAGATTTAATTTGGCTAATATTTTGATTTAGTTCATAAATTAGTTTGATTTATTTTTTGATTAAATTGCATAACTGCACCTATAATTGTTCAATCTGGATATTTAAGTTGCTCTGGTAACTCATTATGCATGAATACAAGAGTTTATGGATCAATGTTTTCCTAATCTATCGCATTTGTTTACGTTTTATTTGATATGATAAAAATCATCTTAATAACAGTTAAATTTATGTCTCCTTAAAAAATAACCTATATTATTTGTTATATTACAAATTTTAAAAAACTTTAATAAATATTTCTTATATTACAAATTAAAAAAAAAAGTGAATTTTGGTAATGATTCGATACCACTATTATCTTAACAAATAATAATTATAGCAATAATAATAAATATTATTATAATCCTGTATCCCATTTTACAAAAGATATATATTTTTAATTATTTTTTGTTATTTTCTAATATACAATTTTACTTTTTAATAAATGTTTTTTAATTAATAAAATAAATAATTATACAATCTCTCTTTAAGAGATAATTACATAACTTATTTACTGAAAATAAGTACTACATAAATTATATTAATATAGTTTTTACAATAATTATATACTTCTAAACTTTATTATTTTATATAATTTCATAAAATTATTTATTTTAAAATTATATTATTTTAAGTTAATAATAATACCGATATTCGTACGCTCGATGAAACATTAATAATAATAAAGAATAAGATACTTTGAGAAAGAAACTTCAACTTCGTGGGGCGTTTTGGACAAGTTACCATCAGATCCAGACACGAATAACAAATATGGAGAACACGTATTTGACTCGCAGTTTCGGATTCAATATCTTACCACTTTCTACCTTCTTCTATCGTTCTGCAACTCCGAGGTTAACACGTTCCCTAAATCTGTTATCTGTTATCTTACGTCACGACCTTTTCACTCCACTTCTCAGACCAAAACCACCTTCCCTGTCTTTTAGCTTTTAGCCACTGCTAAAACTTGTACTTTTCCGCTTTTCAAAGACTAACACCATTAAGATTTCACGCCAACAACCGACTCTTCGTAATACAGGAAGCCCTTTTACAGTTTCCAATCTCAGATCCCTCTTTTACACTCTTCAGATCATAGATTCTAATATTGTATGCAGTTGTGAAAGAAAAAGGAGAAATATTTGATCTTTTCGTAATTTTGCTGCGTTGGATCATATTAGATTAGATTCACTGTGCAGAATAGAATCCTTATGAATTAGAATGCAATCCGGGAGTTTGAGCCAGACTCCAGCCCTGACACTATTTCCTGGCCTGAAACCGCCTCACAAAACCCTACTATTCCACCAAATATGTGTTCTTGTTATCACATTCCTTGCATATGCTTCCTTTCATGCCTCCAGGAAGCCCCCCAGCATTGTCAAGAGTGTTCTGGGACCCACAGTGCCATCCAATGCAGCTCAAGTTCCCAACTTGAGTTCCAATGATACAGGGTGGCCCCCTTTCAATGGAACCCAAGGTACTCACAGGCTGGGCGAGCTTGATCTCGCATTCCTTACTTCTTACTCCATTGGCATGTATTTGGCTGGTCACGTTGGGGATAGGATTGATTTGAGGTTGTTTCTTGTGTTTGGGATGATGGGTAGTGGCTTTTTTACCATACTTTTTGGATTAGGTTATTGGTTAGATGTTCATGTGCTGGGGTTTTTTGTTGGTGTTCAGATTGTTTGTGGAGTGTTTCAGTCAATAGGGTGGCCTTGTGTGGTTGCAGTTGTGGGGAATTGGCTAGGGGAATCGAAGAGAGGCTTGATAATGGGGGTATGGAATTCGCATACCTCGGTGGGGAATATCATTGGTTCAGTGGTGGCTTCAGGGGTTTTGGAGTTTGGCTGGGGTTGGTCCTTTGTGGTGCCTGGACTCCTGATTATTTTGGTGGGGATTTTGGTGTTTTTGTTTCTTGTTGTGAACCCTGAGAGTATGGGATTTGTGCATCCTGGAGTGGACATCGAAATGAGTGTTGACAACAAAAATGTAGAGAATCTGCAGAAAGGGGAATCGGAGGAAACTAAGCTTATTGAGTCTGATAATTCAGATTCTTCTTCTGCAATTGGGTTTTTGGAGGCATGGAAGTTACCAGGAGTGGCTTCGTTTGCTTTCTGTCTCTTTTTCTCCAAGCTAGTGGCTTATACCTTCCTGTATTGGTTGCCCTTCTACATAAAGCACACTGGTAATTGTTATTTATACAAAGCTATATGATTTGTATAGCTCATATCCAAATATTAATTTCTAGTGTCTCCATCTTCTTAATCTCCGGGTTTGCTACTAGGAAATTGGATTGCTTGTTTGATAGAACTGTTATGTGATGTGTCTTTAGGCATTATGAAGTTGCGTGACAGGTATTTTTGTATGGTGTTTTATCCGTATTTCGGTACAATTTAAATCTAGAGAACTAATTGTTTATTTTTTCTAAAGCTCTCTCAGCTAGCTGACAAAATTAGGTGATTATTTAAACTGAACCAATCATATTTGTCGTGGCAGTTTCTATAGTTTGTAATTTTTTGTTTTTTTGTGTATTTGAGAGAGAATTTTGGGCTTAGACTTGTGTATTATGCTTTTCGTTCTTCAATTCTGGTTTAATCCAGAATTTCTGCCTGTAAAAAATGGAGTTTTATGTGCAAACTCACGTCTCACGTTGCCCACTATATCTTTTCATGATCTTAATTGTAAATTTGGTGTTCATTGCAGCTGTTGCCGGAGTGCATATCTCACACAAAACTGCTGGGTTGCTATCAACGATATTTGACATCGGGGGAGTCCTAGGTGGAATCACAGCTGGTTTCATTTCTGACTTGATTGAAGCACGTGCTATTACTTCAATGCTGTTCCTGTTTCTATCAATTCCAGCACTTGCTTTGTATCGCATTTTTGGGAGCCTCTCCATGTTGATGAACATCACTTTAATGTTTCTTTCGGGGTTTTTGGTGAATGGTCCATATTCCCTCATCACAACTGCTGTGGCTGCTGATCTTGGTACGCAAAGCTTGAATGATCGGAATTCTCGAGCACTGGCTACTGTTACTGCAATAATAGATGGCACCGGTTCTGTTGGGGCTGCCCTTGGACCACTTTTGGCTGGATATATTTCGACTAGGGGATGGAACAGTGTCTTTTTTATGCTCATTCTGTCTATTTTCTTTGCTGGTTTATTCTTGATTCGTATTGCAAGAACTGAGATAAGAGAGAAGCTTTCAGGAAAGTGATTTTAAATATTTTAGTTTGATTATTTAGTCAGGCCCTTTTGGTGGTGCCTTTTTACCACACAGGAATTAGCTATTGATTGAGAAACTGCAAAGAGGCTTCATTCAATGTTTGTATTATATGTTCATTCTTGATTCGCTGTTGTAAAAAAAGCAAATATGTAAGAATGTTCATGGTGAAATAATTCAACTTCTTTTGGGTATTTTGTTTTTCATGCAGTCTTTAGTGGTGTTTTTTGTGGATATTCCTGACTATGGTTTTAAACATTCGAAGTTGGTGTCATGTATAACGGTACACTTTCTGTTTCTACATTCTCTTCATCGAATGTTTGGAATTGGCTGATGTAACGATAGATGATTTATCTATCCATTAAGTTGTTTCACAATAGAGCACTTTATAAATGGTTTATCTGATTAATTTTGAACCAGCAGTTGCGTATTGGTCTTTTACGCCCTGAAAGTGTTTCGAAAGAAAAGGTAAGTTAACCCGTAAGAGGTTTGGAAACATTCAGCTCCTCACCATATATATTGTTTGAGAGGTTCTCTTAACAAATATCAATTACTAGTTCCTTCTTTCCAAGTAAAAATCTTTATTCGTACTAAATGTTTGATCAATAATCATGAAGAGCAACAATATATACAAAAGATTTAAGGCAAATTTAGTTTCTTTTTTTTTATCTTGTTATTCTTACACCCGTGTGAAGGACATCTGAAATGAGAAGCTAGACCCTCGTAATCAGTTGTCAATTATTTACATTACGCCGATGAAAAATAAAAGTAGAATGTTACATGTAATCATATCATCCCATATTACAATGTTTTTCTCCAAAGACATTGGAAAAAAAATAATTGTAATGATGTAAACTTATTAGAATATTATTCCACGCCTTGTTCTTTCTTCCTCTGGGAGGGCAAGGACTAGGTCAATCTTCTGAATTTTGTGTGGTGGATGAATATCTGTACATTGTGGCATCTCTAAAAAATCAGCTTGAATGTTTATTTGCATAGAAAAATGCTTTATTCTTTTAGCAGGGATTTAAGATTCTGAAGTCCTTCTGCAGATATGCTTCTTCTTACTCGTGTTCTTTCTACAACCACAGGTGTTGGAGGATCTGAGTTAAAACATACCATCACAACTGTCAAGTTATCAGTTGATTCTCTCTTGATTGCTTCCTGCACTATTTCCTTGCAGCATTGTTTCTCATCATTGTGCTCTTGAAGCCTCCTCCTAGCAAAATCCACAGCATTTTGGCTACTAAAAACATCCCATATTCCATCACTAGCAATTATCAAGAATTCATCTTCTTTGGTCAATGTCATCAATTTAAGTTCAGGTTCAGCACTCAGTGGTCCTCCTCTTTCACTCGTTCCCTTCATTCCTTCAAGGTGCCAGTCTCCAATAGCGCGAGTGATACCTAACTGGCCATTCAGGTAACCATCGTCAATGAAACCACCTAGGGACTCAACCCGTGTCCTTTCATTGACACAGTTTGGCCTATGATCTTTAGACATTTCTATGGCCCTTCCATGGCGGGACAAGACAGCTCGGCAGTCTCCCACATTAGCTACAAGTAAAGACCTGTATAAAAGAATGAAAAGGGCAATGTATATGAGCAACAAATAAGGAGACAAAAAGAGGCACATAGATAGATCTATTCCATAAATTTTTGTTGAAACTGGATGGATCATACATAAATCTAGTAGGGCAAAAGTAGCTGTGATTTTGAATGTCTGATGTGTTGCCAATAAAGGATCACCCATATTTTGTGGTGATTTTATGGACCGAGAGGAGAAAAGGAAAGATTATAGAAAAAAATGAAAAGAAGTGACCAGGATAGGGTGATGTAGAGTAGGCACAGATTCATACAACTATAAATCATAAGAGATGATGTTCATGTCAGGCACCCCCTTTGACTTGAATGTCAATGTGCCACTTTCACAGCTACACTTGTTCTATGAATATGTCACTAGATATGTGGGAAGGAAAATATATGCCATGGTTCTTAAGAACTAAAGAACAGTGGAGACGAGTGCTCACCTTCCAAATATAATTGCAGTTAAAGCAGTTGTACCAGAAGAAAGAGAAGGCTCTTGAGAGGATGTTTTTAGAAATGCAGCGTCAGTCTCCAAGAATGACCTTTTGACCACCTTCTCAAGCTCCAAAGGAAAGTTAACATCCTCAACAATAAATCTTGGCAGATTATCACGTACAAATTGTGCAGCACTCTTCCCTCCATGTCCATCAAATACCTGCACATTACACCATTTTCCTTTCACATGTCAAACCCTGAAAGATTGCATATCTTCCTTCACAAAATGACTCAAAAAAATTAGTCCTCTCAAGGCTTGCTTGCTAGCTAGCCTAGATAGTGTGATGGATCAAGAATGTTTAAATTATCCATGTAAAATTACAAAAAGCAAAATAGTTTCAGAAGAATTGAAACATTAATTTGAAGTTCGTGACAAGGAGCAATTAGCATAATGGTGAAAAAAGTTTACCCCGTAAAATGAAACAGCTTCCCCAGAAAGTGCATTATAGTTAAATTTCTTTGCCAAGTCTCCAATGCATATGTGAGTGTCCTCCATGTAAGGGCGTTCTCCTATGTCAGACCACTCTCCAGACCGAAGAGCCGGGGCCAAATTCATCTGATTCTGTTTCTTGTCTGCAATCACCGCGTCCTCATAAATGCTTTCTAGCTACATGCACCACAGAAGAAAAAGGAAATCAAGATGATAGAAGCGAAAACAGTGGATAAGTTAGGAAATTGAATCTGCTAAGTAAACTCAAGAACGCAATAAAAAGTAAGAGAAATACTCCTAATATATACACACCACATTGAGCCCCAAAACAGCTTTGTTTTTGGGCTTATTCCTGAAGTTATTTCAAGTCATCTTAAAAAAGGTATGCTCACGGAAAACACTAACAAATTCTGTGGACAACAATCAAGTGGAAAAGGAATACAACAATAAAAGAAGACAATTTAATAGCCAGCTATGCAAACTGATTCAGTCGGCAACACAATCAATTATTTCACAAATAATTAAGCTACAGTGTTCCAAGCCGACTGAACTAACTAATTTCTGTCAGGACCACTTATAACTAACACCCTCAAGCCCTTCAAAATGACGTGAGAGAAAAATCCAAAATTACAGAACCCCGAGATCAGATCATAAGAACAAAATAAAGCTTCCATTTACTGTCAAATTTTGTCGCATCCAAACAAACATTACTAGATTAGACACAAACATGTATCACAGTCATGTTTCATTTGCTAGGAGATTCTCTCCCACCAAGGAAGCGTAAAATCATTGATGAAAGGCATGAGATACAAACCAATGTCAAATTCAGAAAACCCATGTCTTCCAAAAGAACAGCAAAGGTAAGAGGAGATTAAAAGCAAACAACTTTCTTGCCATGTAAAACACAACTGAGCTTGACTAAAAGTGTTTCCATCACCCACAAGAAAAAGACTCAAGGGAATACTATTACTCACAGGAATAGAACTTTGAAGAGTGGTATTTGTGGTGTCATGAGCTGAAGTTGTGAGAAAAGATATTTTTTTGTCCATGTGGGAGGGGAGCAAAAGGTGACATTGCAAAGGCCATGAATTTGTTGAGGTGTTATCCATATCTTTCTCTGCATCCTGCACACACATGATGGCTGCAGCAATGGTGGTTCTGTTTGTGGGTTGTGGAAAAGAGAATGAAGATTGTGAGGATATGTTAAAGTGGAGAAGAAAGTGAAATGGGTTGTTAATTATGAGTGTGTGAGAGTGTGAAAGAGAAGGTTGAGGCCAAAGTCCAGAAATTTCTCTGAAAGCGTGGCTAAAAATGGAGTTACATGGTTGCTGCTTTTATTACGCATCTTCCTATCAAAATATTTCTCACATTGTTGGAATGGAAGTTTGAAAAAAATGGGAAATGTCCTTCTCCCATCATCATTCCCTTTACATTCACCAAAATAAATAAATAAATAAAAGTTTAATATTTTTTATTATATTTTTGTCTTTTTCAAAAAAATAAACTAATATATTTTATATCTTTAAATTAAAGATATTATAATAATGATATTTGACATAAATAAGATATCATCGTTTAAAGTTAATTTAGAAAACTGACACGTTTTATTTTGTGGATGATATTTTTTCAAGTTTGTTCTAAATTTTTAATTGAATTTATTTAAAAGGAAAATAATTTAATATAATCACTTTCATCAAATTAAATTGATTGTAACATATTAAATCATGACATTTAATTTAAATAATAAATGATAAATCAGCAATTAAAATGATTTAAACAACACGTAGAAGAAACAAGGAATGTAACATCAAAATATTTGCTATGAATTAACTGATCACCTAAAATCTTTTACACAATCAAAATATTTCATATTATTGGCCTATCTTTTGCCGATTCTTAAAATTATTATTTTAACGTTATATTTATCGTGGTTTTTTTTAGTAGTTGTAGATCTCAAAAACTTTAAACTATTGAAAGAAGATTGGTACTCTGAAACATTTTTTTTAACACAATGTTTCGATATATAATTTAAAGATAAGAAAATATCTCATTATTTTACTCTTAGTTTGTAAATATCTTATTATATTGGTTAAAAAAATTAAGCATTCTTAAAATAATTAAGAGAAACATATTAATTTTGAAGGAAAAGAAATTCATTTAGGATTTAATATTAAAATTATAAAAAGATATAGCAATAAAGAAGTAACATGATTAGCCAAAAAAGTAAAAGAACGTGGAACAAGTTTCTTTTCTTTTCTATATTCTTTTCATCACATGAGGAAATAATGTTGTTTAATTTACTTGATTAATGGTAGCAGAACGAATTTCATTTTCAAAATTTGAAATTTTCTTCAGTGGTTGAGACTTTTCACAAAAGGGCTCGGTAATAACTATTTTTCAATTTGGACATTATAATTTTTTTCAATAATGAGGATTGACAATTACAATTTTTATTTAATTAATAACAAGGAATTATTAATTAAAAACCGTCATATATCTTATACACTAAAACTGTTTCCAACGTGATAAAATATGTAAAAAAAAAATTATGGTAGAAAATTCACCAACGATATGGAATTGTATAATGTGCTGACACATAAACTTTAATGTCAATCTATAAGATTAATCCATTGACTTAATTCATAAGTAAATAAATAAATTTGTTTTGAGTGGTGGTAGGTGTACGGGGCATATAAGGAAGCCAACAAAGAACTTCAATAATTTCAGGCATTCACACTTGGCTTTCACAATAATGAAAAATAGAATAATGTTGTATATTGAAACACGTGTTCTATATTATTTGTGTGTACTAAGCACAACTACAAATTGGGTAGGTGGGAGAGAAACTACTATAAACTTTCTATCAGAACTTCAAACTCGTGATTGACGTTATCCACAGGGGGAGTTGGGAACCGTGGTCGGTGATATAATATTTATTGTATAAAACTTTCGTATATTAAAAGTATAAGGGCTAGATAAAAGAAAATTTTTACAATTCAATCTGAACCAAAACAGAATTTAACTTAGAATTAATTAGAATATGGACAAATTTATGATTGACATGTATTATGTACATATAGATAACTAGGTCAAAATTAAAAGCTCTGTCAGTAAGTTAATAAAAAAATAACTTTAGTTTGTGTCTCGATGGATATTTGATTTGAACGAATCTTTTTGGGTGATGACTATTTCTACAAATATAGAGTAAGTACGTGATATTTCTTTGAAGTACGAAGTTACATGTACTATTTGATGTTTTGTGTGCATTTCATATGTTATTACATGTGTCTTATCAAATTTTGAGAAAAATATTAATAATATTATATGGTCTGTTAGATAAAATATTTACATCTTAAATTATCTTTTATTTTTATATAACTTTCATCTTACATAGAAAGATAATTATGTTTTAAGCTTAGTTATTTTGAAGTACTAATTAAAATCTTCTGATAATAGATTTTGCCTTAACAAAGAAAGTTAACATGAAATTAGTAGACATTAAGTCATGTAGATATTTATAGAAAATTTTATTTATTAGATCATTTATTCTTCTCCTAAGGTAGTTCATGAATTCCCACAAATATCATGACACAATAGATCATGCGTGTTAAATTTAGTGTTCGCAAAATGCTATCAACCTCTCCCAAAGCACTAAAATAAAGATAAGGGTTTGCAAACAAACTTCAACATTCTTTTCCAATACATCAATAAATAAAAATTCACTCATATAGAAACAACTAATAATGATTTTATATATATCTATGTGAAATTAAATGTTCTACATATAATAATATTGTAAAGCTTATTTAAATGCAAGATCAATAGACAATCTAATATACCATCTAGTAAACGATAAAGAAAGTAATTTTTATTTGTAAAAGCTCCACTTTGTAAAGTGTATTTCTCTTTAGATAGGAGCGTTTTAGTATATATACTTTATTCATAGAGTTTTCTTTGTAACTTTTTTAAAAACTTATTGTAGCCAAAAGTGGTAGTAATGAAGTATTTAGGAAATCAAAAGGTAACTCAATGTTAATGAATATTTATTCTTTATGAGATAAGGATATAATCAAAAATGATTTTGTATATTTGATGTAAGTTAGAAATACTTGTAATTAACTTAGTGAAACAATTTACAGGTTGTAAAGAAGGATGGGATGTAACTTAGTATTGAGATAAACTCGTCCAGAAATCTAGATATTGCACTATCTATACCTATTATTTTTATACTACTTGTCAGCTATGTTTTTCAAACTTTTGCAAAATTCCTTGAAACATTTTCCAAACTATTAGATGATCGCTATTATATAGTCTATTCATCATCTTGTTGCTAAAAAATTATAAAATATTTTATCCAAAAATAATGTTAAGTGATGACATTAAAACATTAGAACCCAATAAAACATGGGAGATTTTGAATCTTTCATTAGGATTATTCCTTATGGAAAGAAATGAGTTTACAAAGTCTATAGAAGAACTTTTTTGAGAGGCTTAAAGTCTAACTCATGACTAAGAATTGTAATCAAACCTTGGAATAAAATAATGAAACAGTTTCTTTGTAGGTAACTAACAAATGTGAGAATGGCAGCGATTGCATGAATTAACAATTGGCATGTCCATTGTCTTCTTGTGAACAATGCCTTTTACTTGGTGAATTGCATTAAGCAGTTCACATGTTTGTCCCTCCAGACATACCCAATCTTCAACCTCAAAGTATATACATTACTAAAGCCCCTTTGAGTTAAAACGAAAAAGTCAAGGGTTATATCAGACTCATTAGCTTTCCAATGTGGATATTCACAAGATCACACGGACCACTCCTGTTTTATTTAATAAGAGAACAACTTGCTCCATCACCATTTTCTTAGCTGAAAATTCTCTAGAAGATATCTCAAATCCCAAAACCACATTGAATTTGGTATATGTGTTGGCATGTTAAGTTGCAACTTAGTTATATTTTTAAACCATCTCATTTCTATCACCTTTCATTTTTCTTTCAGCTTTTGGCAATAGATTATCCTACAACGGTTCAAGTGATGCCCCTCCTACATTTCTTTCTGAAACATTCGACACATCGTTACCAGCTTGAGATCAATCAAATATCATTAAAGATAATTATTTTGATTTAAATGTAATTTTCTTTTACGAATGCATTTTTTACACATCCACACTAACGTATGCTAAATAAGCAACATTGCAGGGCTAATATTAAAAAATGCATTTTCAACACAAGGCCAGAATGCTCCAGCTTAATCACGAAAGATGGAGTTACAACCCATGACCACGTTCTTCTAAGTCAGCAGACGAGGCAGTGGAACGTATATTACTTTCATATGATTAACCCATATTTATGTTTGTTTGGATTTCAAAGTAGAAAAAATAAATGGAGACAATGAGTTAACATAATTTGAAAAACTGAAATAATCGTAACTACGGTTTAAGAACCATAATGTGTATCAAAAACATCATACAAGCACTCAAATCAAGAAGCCTAAAACATCACAAAATTGATTAGATTTAACTCAACCTTGTAGCATTTGAAGGTGTTCTCCGTAAGGTAAAGCTACTCCTTAATATTGACACAATTTAAATCTCACATTCCAGTAAATGCCTTCTTTGCACCGCTGGAGGATCCCGCTGGAATCACTTTCAACACATTGAACCTCACTGTCTTTGATATTGGCCTACACATTTGGCACAAATAAAAACATTTAGGTGGTTAAATCTAAAAGACAACAAAAGGTTCTCACATTCATACCCCATAAAAGGTTTCTCTTACAAATAGCTAACCTGCATTGGCCTATAATAACGTGATCTCCTTCTTTAACACGGAAACAAGGTGATATATGTGCAGGAATATTTGAATGCCGCTTTTCATATCTAAATAGAACAAGCGGATAAACAGTTAGTTATGTTTGTTTGTCCCAGTAAGCAAATACAATGAAAATCTTCCTAAGAAAGTATATTGGGAGAATACCTCTGGTATTTCTTAATAAAATGAAGATAGTTCCTCCTAACAATAATGGTTCTTGTCATCTTAGCACTGTGACATGTACCAGCTAAGATACGACCACGGATGGAAACATTGCCAGTGAAAGGGCACTTCTTGTCAATGTAGGTCCCTGTATGGAAAAACAGGGACTTGCTTTAGAAACAAAAGTCACCAAACACATACAAGGAGGAATAGCCTAAATGTAATAGTCAAGGTGAAGATTACAAATCCTTAAGATTTGAGCAATAAAACAATGAATTTTAAACTACACGAAAAGGATCAACATCTTCTTGTTTGCTACAATTTGAAATCATAGATAAAAATACATAAAGAAATTTGATTCATGTTTAATATTCCACTCCAAGATTAAAGCCACTTTCCAACAACACTTAAATGACATGACACCGAGCATATAGCAACTGCATCTATCCGCATCTTAGATACTCAAGAGTATAACTCGGACATTATAAATAAACCTTACAACTAGGTTATATTCTGTTGTATCTCAAATATAAGATTAATCACAACAACTCTCTCAGGACATAATTATTTTATGGTTGCTCAACTTTTATCCTAAAAGGGAGAGCCTGTAAAGCCTATAAAACAACGTGTCCATCACAAGGAGTATGATCCAAATTCATATTTACTCCCTTATTATTCTCTTACTGATTTGAGTTGAAACATCATTTACAGGTGGACTTCCAAATTCATATTCAGAAGAATTCTTTACTCAACGGAATCCACAAATTGATCTCTAAGGCCCAAAGATTCCAACTCATTATATTTGACAAGAAACATTGAAATTCCAATACGTAAAGTTAAACTGAAGATACCTTCAATGGCATCTCTGGGAGTCTTGAATCCAAGCCCAATTGACTTCCAAAAGCGATTCCCACCTTTCCCTGGCCTCTTTCCTTTCCCACCTTTCTTAGAGCTTCAAAATCGATCAACACAGACACCAACAAAATGAAAACATCAATAAACTAAATAAAATAGAATAAAATGATTCATTATTTTGTGAATCCGCATACCATAGAAACACTTTTGGTTGCTTCAGAAAAGCCTTCTCGGTCTGCAAACCAAAATTAAAACAAAATATATATTAAAAAGATGCATTTTTTAGCAACGCACGATAGAGACATCGTTATGTCGGAAAGTAACTAACTTGTTCAGCCATGGTTAGGGCTCTGTTTCAAACGGCGAAGCTTGCAGCCACGGGCAATAATAGCTTCAACACTGAAACCCTAACGAGGCGCAGTGAAACCATTTTTATAACACCTTTTCTTTTTCATCTTTGTACTTGTGGACTTTGTTAGATGGGCTGGCCCAAAATTATTCCTATGAGGCCCATGATAATCACTTATGCCAGAAATATGAAGTAGAATTATGTACACAGTTCTAAATCAGCTTTTTTTTTTCACATAAAAATAAATTTATGATTGGATTATATAATTTAAAAATTAAATATAAAAAATGCACAATATAATTTTTTTGAATGTTGGTGTATCACATCTACGGTTCTCTACGTTTTATGTCTTTTAAGTTCTCAACTAGAGATTCCATTATCTTGTTTACTACGTCTTGTGTCTTTTAAATCTTCTATTAGAGCGTCTTGTTGCTATCTATGTCTTGCATCTTCAAATTTTCAAATAGATTGCATTTTGTTGTTATCTTCGTCTTATATAGATGAATGTTTTAAGTTTGTTGAATCTTATATTTTAATGACTACGTCTAAGTTTAGTGTTTAATTCAGACTTAGTCTAGTTCTAGATAAACAAAAACATGATATTATTTATTATGATAAAAAACTTTAATGTCTTAGGCACAACTCTCATATATTAAAATATGGGTCTTATCATATGTATATTTGTTTAAGCCTCCCTCTTTTTTATTATGACAAATAATAGGAAGAGGCAATTATGTGTGTGCCTAACTAGTTATTTTTTATACTGATTTTGATATGCTATCACATATTTAAAAGAATTTGAATTAAAATGCCTTCTAATTTAGCTTGAAGGATTAAGGTTAAAGTAACATGTTTGATCAAACAACAAAACAAGGCAAGTTTAATTAGAGTAAAACACGGAACAGAGAGCTTTGTGTAAAGCCTTTGTTTTGATAATAGCAAAAATAAGTTTTAAAACCTTCGTATTTTTTAGAGCATGATGGTTAAGTTTATTAAAAATAAAACTACCTTATAACGCTTTTGAAAATGTGATTATAACCTTTAGTTATGTTTCACTATAGTAGTTGTTTCAAAGCAATAAGACAGGTAATATTAAAGTATAATAGCTGACAGTGATAGTGCATTTATAAAGCAAATAACCCATTTATAAATGAAGTGATAGTGCATTTTCAGAACATATTTTTGATACATTATTTTGGATTGAACCGACCTTTTCAAAATGTCATTTCTTTATAAATTAACTTTAATTTATGTTAATTGGTCTTACTATTGTTATTTGTAAATTTTTTACTCCATTCCTATACTTTGACCAACTTTAAAACTTTATCTTTCACATGTCATATTATATTTGGAACTCTAGAACTCGGATTTAGACGTTGTTAGGCTTGCTGAAAAAGCTAAGAGAGATTACAAAAATTTATTTGTTGAGAGCAAAATCCATTATTTTAGACTTAGGCCTGAAAAGGCAATGCAATGCTGCGGTCCAGCTTAAAATTTTTCTTTTCACTTGTAAAATGTAATGTTAGGATTTGTTAAGTGTTGAATTTCCTTTAAATAGAGATATTAAGCTCTAAGTTGATGTTACAAAACACACAAACACATTTGCTCATTCTTTTACAATCTTTCACAATTTCGATTTTACATTTTTGTACTTTACTTCATTAGAATCAAAGCCTTGAGTGCATTTACCTTGTTTAGTCAGTTTCTTTCGATTCCCTCAATCTTTCTTTCTTTAATTCCTGCAATCTTTCTTTCTCCTAATTTTCATTTACCTTGTTTCTTATTTATATTCTTTCTTTCTTTATATTCTTTTATATCCTTACATTGAAAATGGATAGCTAATCTCTTTTCCAACTGGTTCAAGACTCAAAAATTATGGTAATCAATTTTAATTCCTAATTTATTTATGTTATCGATTTGCTTTTTTGCCTTCATGATATTGATTGCGTTTGAGTTAAATCAAAATATCCCTTGATATTGTATACGCAGGTTTGAAAAATCCACTTTTCTAATTACTTGATTAAAATTTGATTTAGGTTTGGTTTGTAGAACTTAATCAAGAGAACTCGGGTCTCAAACTTTCCTTGAACATTATCTTCGCAATTACTATTTATAATAAAACCATCAAGTAACCTATGTATACACAGGCATATATGCGTTTAGTCGAAAACATCTTTTAAAAAAGGATACATGATTAACTCTTTATTTTTGTAATTTTTTTATTATTTAGTGTGGTGTTTTTCCAACATTCAACTTTACACATTGCTAATTAGCTAAATCTATCATGGTCGTATGAAAAGAAATTATATCATCATATAATATCTTATCTAATATAAAATACTTTCTTTGATATTTTAAATTGTTTTTTAGTTTATCGAGATATATTTCACACTTAAAATCTCTTTAAACTTTTAAAATTTATGTTTGGATTTTAAAGGAGAAAAATAAAATGGAGACAAGATGAGAACGCATAATCTGAAAAACAGAAATAGACGTAACTATTATTAAAGAATGTGGATCAACCACTCAAATCAAGAAGCTTTGAAAGATCACAAAATTGATTCGATTGAACTCAACCTTGAAGCATTTGAACGGTGCTCTCCGGCTACCCCTTAATGAGAATTGTCGACACAATTGAAATCTCACATTCCAGTAAATGTCTTCTTTGCACCGCTAGAGGATCCAGCTGGAATCACTTTCAAGACATTGAACCTCACTGTCTTTGATAGTATCCTAAACATATGACACAAATAAAGACATTCAGGTGGTTAAATATAAAAGAGAACAATAAGTTCTCACATTCATACCCCAGAAAAGGTTTCTCTTACAAATAGCTAACCTGCATTGGCCTATAATAACGTGATCTCCTTCTTTAACACGGAAACAAGGTGATATATGTGCAGGAATATTTGAATGCCGTTTTTCATATCTACATAGAACAAGCAGATAAACAGTTAGTTAAATTTGTTTGTCCCAGTAAGCAAATACAATGAAAAGCTTCCTCCGAAAGAATGAAGGGAGAATACCTCTGGTATTTCTTAATAAAATGAAGATAGTTCCTCCTAACGATGATGGTTCTTGTCATCTTAGCACTGTGACATGTACCAGCTAAGATGCGACCGCGGACGGAAACATTGCCAGTGAAAGGGCACTTCTTGTCAATGTAGGTCCCTGTATGGAAAAAAAGGGACTTGCTTTAGAAACAAAAGACACCATACATACAAGGAGGAATTAGCCTAAATGTAATAGTCAAGGTGAAGATTACAAATCCTAAGATTTGGGCAATAAAACAACGAATTTTAAACTACACGAAAAAGATCAACATCTTATTTGCTACAATTTGAAATCATAGATAAAAATAGATAAAGAAATTTGATTCATGTGTAGTATTCCACTTTCAAGATTAAAGCCACTTTCCAACAACACTTAAATGACAAGACAACCGAGCATATAGCAATTGCACCTATCCGCATCTGAGATACTCAGAATATAACTCAGATATTATAAATTAAACATTACAACTCGGTTATCTTCTGCTGTGTCTCCAATGTCAGATTAATCACAACAACTCTCCCAGGACATAATTATTTTATGGTTGCTCATCCTGTTATCCTAAAAGGGAAAGCTTCATCACAAGGAGTATGATCCAAATTCATATTCCTTCACCTATATATTTTTACATTATTCTCTTAATGATTTGGGTGTTGAAACATCATTTCCAGATGGACTTTCTTTCAATTCTCACTCATACCTCATCAGAACTCTTTCCCCAACAGAATTCATAACTTGACCTCTAGAGCCCAAAGATTCCAACTCATTATGTATTTGGCAAGAAACATTCCAATTCCAATACGAACAACAACATGTGTACGTTCACACAGACCAATTTAAAGTCCTCATGACAAATTGTCAATCACATTATTACAGACTTAGCAGCAGTCTCACCTCTCCAAAGCAAGCTTGTTTCGGCAACTATGAAATAAATCATTATAATCTACCAATATTAATGAATATATCATTTCACCTCATACCATAATCTAAGAATAAAGATATGTAATAGTTTCACACCAAATTTCAACAAATAAACTGTTTCTCGTGCAACCTAGGACACCAAAATAAAGGCATTATCTCGGACTAATAATGAAAGGGAAGCCGAATTCGTCATCGGAACGTGTCCAATGTTCTAGAACAGAATTTGCCAGCAGCCCACATTGTAAAATTTTAATATTTAGGTTTGATTGTACATTATGTCATTCAACTATTTTCATGTGACAAAATAAAATACTTGTCCTGGCATCACTTGGAAAATCAGAGTAATAAAATGTGTGAAAGCAACTTGAGCTCCAAAATTATTGAAATTATGATACTAAAATTCATAAGCCATAACAAGAACCCGATTCCTATAAAACAAAGTACCAAATTTGACTAACGTAAAATTAAACTGAACGTACCTTCAATGGCATCTCTGGGAGTCTTGAATCCGAGCCCAATTGACTTCCAAAAGCGATTCCCACCTTTCCCCGGTCTCTTTCCCTTCCCACCTTTCTTCGAACTTCAAAACCGATCAACACAGACAACAAAAAAATGAAAACATAAATAAACTAAACCAAAGAAGAAAATAAAATGATGCATTATTCCGTTAATCAGCATACCATAGGAACACTTTCGGTTGCTTCAGAAAAGCCTTCTCCGTCTGTAAACCAAAATTCGAAAAAAAATTATGAATAGTGAATTAATGCAACGGCACGATAGAGGCATTGTTATGTCGGGAAGTAACTAACTTGTTCAGCCATGGTTAGGGCTCTGTTTCAAACGCGAAGCTTGCAGCCACGAAGAATAATAGCTTCAACACATCAACACAAAAACCCTAATGAGGTGCAGAGAAACTTATTTTATAAGACCTTTTCTTGTGTGCAATTACTTCCTGCCACCCCTAGTTTTGGATCTGCGTCCCCATCAATTGATGAAATTACGAAGTTACCCTGTACACTCCTCCCACTACTACTGCCGTCACCATTATACTGCTACTGCACCCCATTACCACTGGAGGACAGAAGAGAAGAAGAATAGAAAAAAAAAATATATTGTTTAAAGATTTGTCCATAACACATTTCACGTGTTTGGAAAAACTTATTCCAAAAACAAAAAAACATTTCACAAGATATTATAATCCTAAATATTATATACTTTCTTCATTGTTTATTCTAGAAATTCTGTTATGAAAAAATTATTTTAGAAGTTTTGTTTGAAAATTTTTCTTCTTTTGGAAAATATGTTTGAATTCTGAAAAGTGTGTTATGAATTTTTTTTAACAAATAATCTAAAAAACTACTTTCGATAAGAGAAAAATAGTCATTTTGAAAATTATAAGGTAATAGGTTCAAATTAAGAAGTGCAGAAAGTAATTGCCTTTTCTTTTTCATCTTTGTCCTTGTGGAGGCAATCGCTTCTTTCACTTCCACAATTGCTTCCTGCACCCCACAGTTATTTCTAATGACAAAAGTATCTTTCGCAGAATATACTAAAGGGGAAAGTAGTTAAGTGACTAAGTGGTGACGGTAGATTTTATGACGAGAATATACTAAAGGGGAAAGTAGTTAAGTGACTAGGTGGTGACGGTAGATTTTATGGCGAGTGACAGTGGTAGAGGGTGCTGCAACAATTTTTTTCTACACCGTTCTTAAGTAAGTTATTTTCATTTTACATGGTTTAGGCGTGGTGTAGAGGTGAGAGTGTCATTCGAATTCTGGAATGGGTTACGGAAAATATTTTCTATAAAAAATTTTTGTAGTATGGAAAATATTTTCTGGAAGAGGGGGTGTAAGGATCGAGTTTTGTATTATGAAAAACGTTTTCCGTAAAAGGTTTTTGTACTATAGAAAACTTTTTCCAAAACAAGAAGTGTGAGACCTGGTTTTGTATTATGGAAAATGTTTTCTGTAATAGATCTTTGTATTATGGAAAATGTTTTCCGTAAGAGCTTTTTGTATTATAAAAAACATTTTTCCGTAAGAGGTTTTTTTTATTACAGAAAACATTTTCCATAATACAAAACCCTCTTAAGGAAAACGTTTTCCATAATACAAAATCTTTTTGTGGAAAATATTTTTCATAATGCAAAACCCTCTTACGAAAAATGTTTTTCATAATACAAAAACCTCTTATGAAAAAGATTTTCCATAATACAAAAATCTCTTACTGAAAATGTTTTTCATAATACAAAAACCTATTACGAAAAATATTTTTCGTAAGGCATTTTACACCCCCACAATCCAGTCTCTTCTGAAAAATGTTTTCCGTAAAACTCTAACCTCTTTTATCTTCATTAACAAGGCTATAGGTGTCTATTCACATATTCTAATGGGTGCAGGAAGAAAATGTGGGGATGCATTGCCCTTGATATATGAGCTAGCCCAAAATTATTCCTATAAGGTACATGATGATCATGTATGCCCGAAGTAAGAATTAGAAATTATTTACATAATTGTAAATCAGTTTTTTCACCCAAAATTGAATTTATGATTGAATTTATTTAATTTAAAAATTAAATATGAAAAATGGATAATAAATATTTTCTTTAATTTGGGGTGATTTTTGTTTAATGGTATTTACTTTATAGTTTTAACATTCTTTTTATTATACCGAATTTAACATGTTTCATTAGTTGTATTTAACTACAAAAACTTCCTACATTTTGAATAAATTTTTTTAAAATTGTGCGTTATAACTTGCTCTTGAGTCAACGAATTTTTAAAATATATTTAATTTTAGGCTGACATCTCTTGTTGGTCTTCGAAGTGCTATGATAAGGATAATTTTTTTTTTCTGTGCTACTTCTCTGTTTGTTAAACAACATTTTTGAGTAAATAAACTTTAATGATCGGTGAGTTTTGTGAGAATTGTGCTCGGAATGCATTCTTGAACAACTTTTGTAACTTTTATATATGTTGAACGCTCTGTGTACCACATCAAAGGTTCTTTGTGTTTTGTGTCTATCTCTTCAACTAGACTGCATCATGCTGTCTTTACATCTTCTAAGTCCTCCACTGCATTCTCATGCATCTTCAAAACTTCAATTAGACTGTTATCTACGTCTCATATACATGAGTGTATAGTAGTTTTAAGTTTATTGGATCCTAGACTTCAACAAATATGTTTTGATATTCTTAGGTGACAGTTAATACTAATATCTGTTTTACACTAGTTAAAGTATTTAGACACATTAAAATATATATTATTTACTATGATTAAAACTATGAATGCCTCAATTAACAATTCTTAGTTAAGACATTAGTTGTATCATGTCAATTTTTATTAATACCTTAAAAATCTTCCTCATTTTTATTATGACAAAAACATTAATTTTGTATATTATGTGTGTATATAGTAATTTATATTACTTGATTTTGACATATGGTATCAGAGTTTAAAAGATGTCACTGATTATTTTGTTTACAATAATTTGTGTTGACAAAAAATAGTGAACTATAAGTGTCACTAGTTTACTACCAAATTCGTCACTATTATTTACTAATCAACAGTCGTCACAAACTTTACAATTTCATCGTAGAATACATCAAACTTTGTGATGGATTGATATTTTATTATTAGCATTAAAATTTTATTAAAAACTTTATTTCATTTTCTTAAGTCTTAAAATTAAAAGTAAAAATTTAAATTTATTAGTTAATATCAAGCATAACAAGGAAAAAAATCTTTAAAAGTTTGCTTACATTAAAATAATTAATTTGAATATAGCTTACCTGTATCCATCAAAAAAAGAGAAACTTGTATTTTAAAAAAAAGACTGTAATTTAAATATCCTTGTGGAAAAAGAGTGTAATTTATCCCACATCATATCTCTAATAAGGAACAACATGCATTCATTTCATGCTCCCTCGCTCATAAAATTATCTACCAAAGGTCTTAAAAACGCACAGAATAACAAAATTTACGAATCATTCTTAGACCTAAAATACTGCAGCATTGTTGTTGATGATCCCAAGAGTTAGTTGTGTATGGGAGGGTTCTTCTTAGCGGGAGAATAGTCCATGCCAGCAATGTCTACAAGGTCCAGATACTTCTCATCAGAAACCTCCTTCTGCTTATTTACAAATATTTCCTTTCCTTCCCAATTGCCTTTATCATTTCTACTGTTGTCAATTTCTGGGGCTTTAGCTTCATTCTTCACATTCTGTCCATGGAGTAAATGTATATAAATCAGGAAAAGATTGAATTCCAAGGTTTATTTTGAGATGACATTTAACTACCAAACATATATCCATACTTTTATATATATATAATCCAACCTTTGAAATATCTTGGATTGAGGAAGTTGATGAAGTAACAAGTTTCCTAAACTTTATTTTTCCTGCAGCAACATAAGAACAGCCAGGATGCTTAATAATGTGGTGGTGGATGTCAGGTTAGGACTAAATTTCCTTGCATGTAGCTTAATACAAAATACATTGTAAAGGTTTAGTTCAGAACATGAAAATAGAACGAGAATAATTCCTTTCATTTTTCTTTCTAAATTGTAACAAAATTAGATATCATCAGAAGCAAGAAATACAAGGTCTGTAGGTAAGATTTGGAAGAATGCTTGTATTATAACAAAATAACTAAGAAAAATGAATTTCTGGGCTAAAATATTAATGGTGTCTTTGTCTATGATGTCTTGGTCCACTATAATCTTCATGAATGCGGGGTAAGTTCTTTGGTTCTCTGGATATTCTAGAGGCTCTCTTCTTTAGGGTACCTGCACAATATTGTTCGTCTTCGCAGAGAGTAGCTTCCTTCTTAGCAGCACCATTAATTCTTTTCAACAAATTGCTTTTTTGATCCTGCAATCAGAAGAGATTTTGTTTTTTCTTTTTAATATTAACATTGGAAAAATGTTTGGGTAAGCTATAACTGAAGGTTGAGATTTATATAGAAAGCCACAAGTACGTAAAACATGAAAGCAATGATAACTTACGTGTTGTTTATGTTGCTGAGCTGCAAAAGACCCTTTCTCCAATCGAATCCCTGAACAACGAAGGCAAACATGAGAAATCCAGTAGATATATACACACATAACAGAAGGTCTAAATGAAGTTCTGCTGAAACCATATATAGTACTTAAAATTACCTCGAGCCTTGGTGAGAAAGAGAAACAAAAGCAGAAGGTAAATTACAAAAGAAGGCTTCATTTGAAGAAAACTCTAAGGAAGAAGCAGAAGTTAGGAAGTATAACCCCTTAACAAAATGGAGGTTGCAATTTCAGGTCTTTCTTTCTATTCAAACTAAGCAAGAGGATTAGTTCATGAGATTGAACAGCTTAAAATTAATCATGAAATGGAACTTGTGACTTGTGAGTGATAGATATGGATGCTTATATTTATATACCTATCAATGAGTAGGGGCTAGGGGTCCACACTCTAGTTGAAGTTCATCAACTCAAACTGGGAGCTATTTTTCTACACTTGTTTTCCCTGTATTGTTGTCTTCTACGTACCCTTGTCGGAGGAAATTATAAAAAATTCGATATCCCAATCATTTAAGTGCAATCTAGGTGTTAACAACATTTTCAACGACAGAAAAACAATTAATATTAACAAACGCGGGCTAGTTTGGTGAATAGAATATTCACAACATTGAGTTAGTGTAGAACAGCAAAAAGTTTACTTTGGGAGTGTTTTGGTTTGGGAAGAGTTTTATGAACACTATGTAATGTTATAGTTTCCTTGTTTTACTATTCTTTTTCCTTGTTTTTCACGAATGTAAGCTTCCATGTCTGCAACCCTCCCTAATACCAGCGTTTTGGTCTGTCATCAGATTCACTTTTGTGATACATGACCAAGGGTTTTCTTTTTCCTATGTTTACTTCTTTGGTCCTTTTAGACAATAGGTCTCCTCTACTAGACAATATTATTGATTTACTCATGTCTAAACTTCTTCACAGCCTAACTTGTCCCACAACATAAGAAAGTTTTTCACTTGCTCTCACTAGCTAGGTATAATAGTAAGGAAAAGGGTAACACTGTTCAATTATTAACATTGTTGGTAACGTGATAAAAAGAATTTTGTACAGTGCTTATATATATATATATATATATATATATGGCTATCAATTCATATTGCTATCAAGATATCATGTCAATTTTATCACCGGAATAGCAAAATATCACTTTAATGGTATTAGTCTTGTTTATACGTACATATTAACACAAACAAAGAAAGTAATAATTTTTTTTTCACTGTTGTTTTGTTTTGTACTTTTATAGAATTTACTCTTTTAATATGAAATTTGTAAAATAAAAAATATCAAAAATTAAGCTTACCATTAATTTGAACTAAAATACCCTCACAAAGTAACTAACTTTAAATCAAAATGGTTAAATTTATCTATACTTTTTTTATTTTAGGACTTAAGACTTAAGGTTTAGGGTTTTAATCATATAAGAGATTGACACCTTACCTAACTTAAACCTCTCATATATATATATATATATATATATATATATATATATATATATCCTAGATTTGATGTGTCAAGATAAAATTAAAACATTCAGCATCCATAACTCTTCATGTTCTAAATGTATAATAAACCTTTCATATGTTTTTCACCATCTGAAATTTTAATCTACCAGATTTATATTGTTACTGAATTAGGTTCTCTATTAACATATACATATACTTAGTTTATCACTTTTCAGTATTCACATGTCATTCCAAGTTTGTGACTTCAATTAAATAGGCGCTAAAGTAAAATATGTAAAAACAAAAAATTTGTATACCTCAAGATTAAACCAAAAATTTCTTCGATTAATCATTCTATCAAATTTAAAATATGATCTGTGACTCAACAAAAGCATTATTTACTCAACAAAAACAATACTATTTACTCAACATGAAAAATAACACTCAAGCCATTATCTAATTCAAAATCAATATATATTTCCAATTCTCCACATTTTAACATAAATTCAAACATGTCTCATTTACAACTTAGTCTAATTTCAGAACATCAATTTGAAAAGATTCTTTAATATAACATACATTTGTGAATCCAAAATGATTGTCCACAACTCAGTTAACTTATACAAAGTTATTATTTCTATTTCATTTGAACCTACATATAACATCTCATAAATCTCTACATTTATATCATTTTCTACACAAACTCAAACTATTATAACTATTAAGGATACTAAGATATATACTTACTAGAAATAATTAGGAAAGGATTCAAGAGCACCAAACTTCAAGACCTAAGACAATATAACCAGATGAAAGCAAACTTTAACAAAAAGTTAAACTATTATTAAAACATATAGACACATTTGCTTTAAACTGGGAAGTGTTCGGTTATAATTGGTCATTAACTCGTCAATTAGTGTAAGGTAGGCTTCTGATCTTGAAATATGGGAGAATTAAAATGGAAAAAATAAAGAAATGCAAGAGGAAGAAAGTTTAAGAGATAAAACTTCTTTAAAAAACATAATAAAGAAGAGGAAAAAAAGAAATAAAAACAAAAGTAAAATAAAAAGAAAGACGAAGGAGAATGGGTCTAGCCCAAAAGGTTTTACCGGTCAATCCACTACATGCAATTGCATTAGTTGTGATGATTCATAACACCAGTGACTTTTTCTCTCCAGAATTTTAGTTACGTGTTTATCTTCTCTTGTTCTTATTTTTGTCAACAAAATATAACTATTTTACTTGATAAAATAGTTTCAGTAATTGTTATACATAGGTGGTAAACGCAGTATTAAAAAAATACACGTACACTTGAGAAATAGGACTTTGCTTTGGGCTAGAAGCATTACTTGCACTATATTCATGGTCCAGACAGAGCTTGCCCACAAAAACAACTCTTCTAGCTACATTACGAAATCTAGAAATGGGTAGGTAAGATTTGTACAGAACCTAATCACAAAGTTGATTATATAATACATTATAAAAGAATATCAAAATATTTGGATGAGCTTCTTAGTATAAATTTTTTAAGATAAGATAAATATATAAAAATAAAATTGTTTCTTTACTCGACAAGTATCTCAGTAGTTATGGAAAGTTGTGTTAGTTCATGTATCCGCTGATAGAGTCGTCTTCATCTATTTCAAAACTATATTAAATGAATTTTATTTTTCTATGAATTTTTAATACATAAAACAATTAAATGAGCTCTAAGTTGATATTAAATAAACGAAAATTAAATAAATAATGAATATAATTTACTTTCAAATAACATGTTTAATTAAATATAAACATTAAATTCTAAACTTTAAATCTTAATTCCTAGAACCTAAATACTAAATATAAATATTATATTACATTTTTATTAATAATATATAATTAGTTAAGTCAACACAAAAATCAATCTAAAAGTTTTCATATAAATTAACTACAATAAAATAGAGATAGATTTAATGGATAGTAATTTTATTAAACTTTTTTCATTAATGTTCGTGTTAGTTTAGTCAATACTACAATTAAGAGTAATCTGATTAAACTTTTTTTCATTAATGCGTTTAGTCAATACTAAAATTAAGAATGATTTGATTAAACCTTCTTCATTAATGCTCGTGTGGTTTAGTCAATACTAAAATTAAGAATATATTAGTATCAATTTTGTTGATATTATCAAAAGAAAAAGAAAATAAATTAATAGGAATCCTCAGTTCCTTCTTTGTTTTTCAAAGCCCATCAATCCTTCCTTTTAATTTAAATTATGTGAGATACAAATTTCATCTCATCTCAACTATGACCAATGTTAGTTTTTCTTTGAGCTTATGTCACAAAGGTTTAGAACTTGAAATTGAGTTTACATAACAATGAAATTAAAGCACAATGAGTCGGCTGAAATCTTTAGCTTTCTTGATGATAAGCTGTTAAACAATTTCAACTTCTATGCATGTGAATCGTTTGAATTTAATTACATTTCATGTAGCTTTAATTTATGTTCCTTTTTTATACAATGCCATTGATAATTGATAATGTTCATTTTCTCATTAGTCTAATCTTTTGCACCAATTTATCAATAAAACTGCAATATAAATACTTGAGCCAAAAATGAAAAACTCTTTATCATCAAAATTACATATTATTGAATTTTTCCTTAATAACATCATATGCCAAAAAGTCAATCATCTTTATATTTTTATAGGAACTAATTTTTCTCAATTAATTATTTAAAAAAATAGTTATTTAACAACAAAAATCTAACTAATTATCCTTAAATGAGACACCATTGTAACCAGCAAATATAACAAATAGGCCACCGATGTTCAAATTTTTTTTTCTTAGATTATAATATATAACCTGTAAACATTTCCCAAAAGCAATATAGAAGTATGATATTGCTATAGTCCGAAAGTCCTTTATGATCTTGGTTATTGGATGTTTTCTAACTTGTTCACCCATCTCCTAAATATATGGAACTTCTAACATTTTTTAACTTAATAACACTTAAAGTATATATGAAAGCTAGTTGTCCGATATTTTAGATTTTGAAAATTTTATTGGACTTCATTTGCAAGCATACTTTTTGTTGCATATATTGTTGCTGAAATTGGGACATTTCTCATGAGATCTTCTAGCCATCTTGTGAGGACCTTCTCGTGACTGAGTTTTGTTGGTAGTGGTATGTTTTAAGTCTTTACACCACTTGACGTTGACTTAACTGACATCACATTAAATAAATATGTATTCTAAAAATATTAATCACTTCACCTTAAAGTCTCATTAATAGAGACAAGACTAAGATTTTTGTTCAACTATTTGAGCATTTACGTCAACCTTCTTAACTGGCCACATTTCGTCGAACAAATGGATTGCATCGTCGAACACACGAACTCGTGAATAGTTTTAAGCACTTTAGTTTTTCAAGGGTAAGACATTTGATAAAGGATGCATGAGTCCAATTCTTTGTCTTTTCTAGTAACTAAACAAAAAAATATAATGTTATCAGGGCTTAAAATCTAAGTCCTAAGTTCTAGACATATATAATCTATTTTTATTTTAATTATCTAATATTTTTAAGAATTTGGTTGAAATTAAATTAATTACTTTTGTTTAAGTTACTTGCGTCATTTTTATTGGTTATGTGTTTGTTAAATTATCTCAGGCTTCACATCATCTCAAGTGTTAAGCAGTAATAATTATGAAGTCTTTTCTATTATTTGTATTGACTATACTAGTGGAAAACAAAACGAAACACAAGTTGAGAAGTTGAATTATATTTTAATAAATTAAATTGAACGTTCCTCTCAAATAAAGATATAATAAAAAGTAAAGGTAGATTATCAAAATCTGTCAGAAGAATACTTTTAAAACTTGGTTTTCTAAAATATTATTTAATTTAATTTTAGTTAACAAAATTAAATAGAGAAAAAAAAAAGTGAAAAATGTAAGGATGTTGGGGTTCGTCTCAATACAAAATCGGGTCTAATACTTGGTAAAATTGTCAAATTTTACTATATGAAATATTCTTTCAATGATACTCTTTAACTTACAAATAGGAATATTTTTTACTCAGCCTATCTAAGTTGATCATAGAGTAACCACATTGTTATTAATACACTCTTCATTTCAATATATAAACTAATCACTTTTTATTAATCAAAATCGTATTAAAGTTGCTAAGTTTTCAATTAACAATTAGGTACTCAATTAAAAAAAAAATAATTGAATTGAAACACTGATTGACAACATAAAACTTACTTAAACATTTAACGAAAAAAATTATAGATAATGAAAATAAATAGGAACAATTAAAAAAAAAAAACATTGAACAGGAACTATAGTAAAAATGATTTAACTCTACAAAATTCATTCCCATTTCGGATGTATATGTTTTCCACTTTTTTTTTTTCCTATTGCAAAGAATTGATTCTAATTTTGCTCTATACATCGCAAATTCCATAATTTTAGTTTACAATGTTGTTTGAAATTTTAGTCCCTTACTTTTTAATTGTTTCTAATTATGGTCTTGAATTTATTCTTACATGATTTTGATCTCTCAAATTTTAATTATTTATAACATAATTCAATTTTAGAAAAATATGTTGAATGACGGTGAGATGAGAAGTATTTATATTGTGCACGTTTTTCTTATCTCCGTACGTCATTTTAGATAAAAATCCAGAGCCATATGAAAAGAAGGCGACACGTGGACCATAATAAATGATGTGTAAATCTACGGATAATTCAAATGTGAGGAAATCAAATTTCAGAAAAAATTCAGACATCACCGTTGCAAATTTTACAAGAAAAATAAAAAAAAAAAAAAAAAAAAAAAAAAAAAAAAAAAAGGAATCCAAGTTAATATTAAACAATTGAAGACATTGTATACAATTATCCCTGGCTTACAACATAGGAAAAAGGTCACACGTCTCTGCGTTCAAAAACATTGATCAGATTTTACTATTTATAGTTGGAAGCATTTGGTTCAACATATGAAAGCCTGAATCTTTGACATTGGAGCAGAGAGTTTCGTGCAATTGCTGCTTCCTGGGTGAAATGGAAAGAAGGGTTGTGATTATCGGGGCAGGAACCAGTGGCCTTGCTGCCTGCAAATACCTTCTAGAGTTTGGATTTAATCCAACTGTGTTTGAAGTTGATGATGGCGTTGGAGGGCTATGGAGGCATACTGCGGAGTCCACCAAGCTCCAAAACCATAAACAAATGTACCAGTTCATGGATTTTCCATGGCCTTCTTCAGTGAAAGAAGTTAATCCAAGTCACGACCAAGTTGTACAGTATCTTAACTCCTATGCTCAACATTTCTCCCTCATTCCTTACATTAGATTCAACTCCAAAGTCATTGATATAGATTATGTTGGTGGAGAGTCTAGTGAAGATATGAAGTCATGGGAATTATGGGGTGGTAATGGCAAGCCCTTTTGCTCCAAGGGAACTTGGCATATTACTGTGCAAAATACCAAGAATTTGTCTGTAGAGGTATGTATTTATAATCACGTGTGAGATGTGTTTGAGATCAAATAAAGAATAGAGAAACAGCATGCTTAATAGATTCTTTTTATCATTTACAATGGTCCCTTTTGTTTTATAGCAATAATATACCAAATTGAACATCTATATGAACAGGTGCATAAGGCTGAGTTTGTTGTTCTTTGCATTGGGAAATATAGTGGTTTTCCAAACATTCCTGAATTCCCACCGGGACAAGGACCAGAAGTTTTCAATGGCAAAGTTATGCACTCCATGGACTACTCCAATCTCGACAATGAGACTGCTGCTGAATTGATCAAAAGCAAAAGAGTTACAATAATAGGCTCAAATAAATCTGCTCTTGATCTTGCAGCTGAATGTGCAAATGCAAATGGTGAGAAATTGTTTTGGCTGCAAAATTTTCTACACAGCCTGCAGTAGAATTTATTTGACTTTATCCTACCTCACTAGTTAATAATTAGTTATCTTTTTTCTATAATAACTTTGATAGGAGTGAAGTACCCTTGCACAATGATCCAGAGGAATGCACACTGGTTTCTTCCAGATTTTAACATTTGGGGAGTTATTGCTGGATTCTTATACTTAAATCGTTTTGCAGAGCTTTCTGTTCACAAGCCAGGAGAATCATTTTTTCTTGGCCTCGTGGCCACTTTACTTTCACCATTGGTAACATTAAATGCCATTTTCTTATATAGTTCTTCACAATTACTCTACTGCAAAAAAAAAATAAGATTGTAAAATTTTATAGATTGACTAGACCAAATTTTCAATTTTTATAGAACAGTATGTTGACACACAGTTCCTCTGTTAACTTTCAGAGATGGGGAATTTCTAAAGTTGTTGAAACTACTCTAAAATTGAAGATGCCATTGAAGAAGTATGGATTGGTACCAAATCACAGCTTTTTTCAAGACCTCTCCACATGTCTGATTGGAGTGTTTCCTGATGACTTCTTTGACAAACTAAAAGAAGGATCCATCCTTATAAAGAAATCACCAAGCTTTAGCTTCTGCAATGAAGGTGTAATCATTGATGGAGAAGCTGACCCCCTAGAGACAGATATAGTAATTTTTGCCACTGGATACAAAGGTGACCAAAAAATAAAAAACATGTTTAAATCTACATTCTTCCAAAACCACATAGTTGTGCCTGCAACCTCCTCAATAGTTCCTCTCTACAGGTTTGTCTTGTCTCTCCTTGGTTTTGCCTATTTTTCTTCTACAATCTCTGTGTGTGTGTATATATAACAACTTCATAACCATTAATTTTAGAAGAGAAAGATTTTAACCGTTGGCTATGTTTACCAATGAATTCAGACAAATAATTCACCCTCGGATTCCACAGTTGGCAATAATAGGATATGCAGAGAGCCTTTCAAACATTGTTTCCTCAGAAATGAAAAGCTTGTGGCTGGCACATTTCTTGGATGGAAACATTGAAGTGCCTAGTATAAGAAAGATGGAAAAGGAGGTGAAACTGTGGGAAGAGAACATGAAGCAATATGGTGGAACATATTTTTGGAAATCATGCATTGCTAACTGTGGCATTTGGTATCATGATCAACTTTGCAGAGACATCAAGTGTAATCCCAGAAGAAAGAATGGTTTTTTTGCAGAATGGTTCCAACCTTATGGTCGCGCTGATTATGTAGGTCTTACTCGTAAAGAACAATTTTAAATTAAGATAATATGATTTACTAGGCAACAAATCATATGTATTTTACTGCAAATCATCCCTACACTATGTTAATGTTTGGTCAATTTGTTTTGGCCTTTAAATAAATATTTGCATGATCTTTGTTTACTTGGAAGAGACTAAAGTTTCACAACAATTACATATAAAATTTTAAGAAAAAATTAGTTTTACACTATTGGTTATCACACACCCCATTTGACAACATTTTTTTAATAAAATATTATATAATAATAACATAATAATATATAAGCATTATATGGATATAGAAAATGAATAATAATCTTAAAGTAATACCTTCCAAATTTTAAAATAAGATACAGACGAGGACAACCTTCGTCTTGTAATGAGTTGATTTTGTGGAATTAATTAAACTTAAATTTGTTATAAGATGATTTTTAAGTTTATTTCAAACATGTTAAAAGGATTGCTTATTATCCGTTTGCGCAGAAGGAAATGTAGAAAGTTAACAATTCCACAGGATCATATCCTGTACACTGCAATGACCAGATAATATTTTTATTATTTTTATGCAATTTAAATGTATGTGAGGGACCAAATTGAATTTGTGATGAAGCTACCGACAAAAGAATTATATTTTCGTGATTTCTTTTTGAAGTGTGGATATTTGTTTTTTGATGTGACATGTACGATAAATAGAATGGGCCGAATAGGTAGGGAACGTTGTAGAATAGAGTTCTGCTATTCAGTAGAAGTTCCATCTCTCTAGCAATAGCTTCTTTGTTGTGCGATCCCTCACCACAACAAACTCCACCCATCTTCAATATTTAAAATATATATATTGTAACATTCATATATTTTGCCATTTTTTTTAGTGGGGTTTAGCTTCTCCAGTGGCCACTCCAACACTCATTATAATGACTCTTACCCATTTCTACTCAAGATTTAATTAATTAGTTATATATATATATATATTAAGAATATATAGATATACATATATAAGATGCTACCTATTTATTATTAAAATATTTAGATTTTAATTTAATTAGTCATCCACAATTTATACATTTATCTTCAAAAATATATCCTGTCTATATCAGTTTTATCTTAAAATAATAAATTTATTAATCTGTTGAATATATTTCTTTCGTTATATTATTAATTATTAATTTATTATTTTTAGATTAAAAGATGTATAAGGATTTTACTAATATTTATATTATATTTAACATTTTGATTTATATTATGATTATTTTATGAAAGTAATATTTATATTATCTTTAACCATTTATAAATCTAAATTCTTATTAACTCATGTGTCGAATAATATTTTATAGATATATATTTATTTTATACTTATACTCTGAAAAGTCCATAAGTTTTGTTCTTTTTCACAACTTGTTTAACAATACTTTCTTTTAGGAAGAACTTTGACATATGTCAGACTTCGCTAAATACTTTTGACGATTAAAGGAACCTTTACTCTATTCTACATTTTTTATAAATATAAAAATTTCAATTTTATCAGTTAGAAGTTTAATTTTTATAAGTACACCTTCTACACCTAAGTGAGATAAACTATATCTTAGTAGTCAAAGTTTTGAAATAATTTTTTATGAATGTATATCCCACACTATATATGTAAACACAATCACAATTTAGTGACAAAACCTTTGGTATAATTTTCTGTGAATGTATATGTCACAGTCATGTGAAATTAACCATAGTTTGTTGATCAACCTTCTTTTATAATTTATAATTTTTTACATCAATATATCTATCACAATTGTAACAATTAGTTATAGTAAGGAAATTAAAATGAACTTTACACTAACATGTATATTTTTTTTTGTATTTTATCATTTACATTCTACTACATTTGAATATTTACTTGTTATTTATGAAGAGAAATATACAATTAGTTATAACATTAACTTAATATGTACTTGTTTTTAGTTAAAATAATTTTATTATTGGATTTAAATATCATAGTTACCGACTTTCTCTTATAAGTCAACTCGAGTTCATTAAGTAATTTAAAAAATAACTTATCAAACTTTGAATTAATGAAAAAGATCTTACTTATAATGTATTTGTTTCCAATGATTAAAAAAGAAGAGTGAAGTTAAAAAAATAAAATTATAAAACACCAAAAACAAGAAAAAATATCCTTTAAAACTTTCTTTTCTTTGATAAGATGATGATTTACAGGAAAAGTTCATTTTTCAATAAAAATATTTTAATTCAGTTAAAACTAAATAAAATATATATTTTTTATTTTAAAATAATAAACAATTAAAAATATATAATCATTAAATTTACATTAAACTAAAAAGTTAAAACAATTACTAAAATAATTTTTTTATTATAAATAATCATAAAAGTATATGTAATCGATTACGTTATATATATATATATATATATATATATATATATATA
>Ga0209489_101457_pt1:30000-48584 | contig 48584 bp, 21 predicted proteins | sample SiratrowhiteBW_FD_187527 | JGI IMG/M metagenome (GOLD analysis project Ga0209489, IMG submission 187527) | Root nodule microbial communities of legume samples collected from California, USA - Siratro white BW (SPAdes) (version 2) | ecosystem: Host-associated > Plants > Roots > Nodule... | reverse complement strand
TATATTATATCATGACATTATTATCCTATACATTTCACGAGGTAAATCCTTTTTCTTAATGCTAAATTAGTGTGAATCGAAGAATAAGAGGAGGTTTTGGGTTTGGTGGGAAGGCTCCAAGCATTTTCATGATTAAATTAGAAGTTGTATAAGTCAACCTTGGAATCTAACTTGTTCATACAAGGAAGGAGACGTATTTAAAGAGGTCAAACAAACATTAATCAGGCACTATCATCTAGAATTTTGTTTTTGAATTCTGCCACTGTGTAATTTTTAAAGATTTGGATCTCATGGGAAGATAAACAAAATGGCAGGCCTAGGTTACCAAGGAAAGCATCAGCAACCCATGAACTGTACATACGCCTCCCAGTATCCTTAAATAAATTTTGACAACAATAGTATACACCTAAAAAAAATCTATTGTTTTTGTTTCACCTCAGTAAGCACACCGTGTTGTTATTTCTCTATTCTGGTTCATTTTGTGCTGAATGATTACGGGTATAGTAAGGATGAGATTATAAGTAGAAAGAAGATGTCACAGTTCCTGGCAAACTCAGATGTACCAGTTTATATCTTGCGATGAGAATGAGAAGAACTATGTATTGAGTAAAATTTGAATGTCCTGAGACTAAGGTGCAGAGTAGGTGTAGTTGTTGTATTTGATACGAACTTTGGTGGTCCAATGTTGCAGGAGCAATTAAAAACTGAAACTCAATTATCAGACGGCTAACTAATTTCAATCTTGAAATCCATTTGACCCTTGGCGGCAACTGTGTGTGCATGTGTACACAAGTACCTATATACTAGGCTTAGGATTGACCACATCTTTTCCAAATTTACCGTCTTAGAATGTAAGCGCTATAGGGACCAGCTCGTCAAAAGTTGGTTGCCTTGTCTGTTTCACTGTGTTTATTACATTCACATCTTTAGAATGGTAAAATAATGAAAAAGCTAACAATCCCAATCTGACAATTTTCTTCTGTAATAGGACCCCGTCAAACGAGTTTTTCTTTTTCTACTGCAATGAGATAAGATATTGCAAACTAAGTTCATGGAATTCAGAAAACTCATCCAACCAACATGAGTCACACCAGAGTTTCTCTAACCACACATAATTAATTTAGCAAGCATGGGGGTGGTGATGGTCATAAATGTGTACACATTTGACCTTGTCCCCACAAAGATGTAATAATGTACTGGTAAAAAAATAAGGATATTAGTATTTTAAAGCGAGGTTTTCTATGTAGCACGGAAGCAAGGGCATATACTCCCATACTTAATCTATAGTTTAATGTAGTTTTAAAGTCGTTAAAATTTAATGGATGGTACTCCCTTAAAGGAACTTTTTCTTAAAGGTAAAACTATTTACCAAAAGAAAAAGAAAACGAAAGCTCAACGAGTTATGCAGAAGATTAGCTTCCAGGTTAATTGGCTGAGTTATGCAGAAGATTAGCTTCCAGGTTAATTGGCTTAGCCTATCAAAAACACAAATCACATGCCACTGAAAATGAGCAAACAAACATATTAATGCAACATTTGCACGTTAGAGGGTAGACAGCAGATTCAACCAGGTATCCCCAAAGAGAAAAGGCAGGAACACAATGGAATAATTAAAATTAAGAATAAGAAACAAAGCTTAACTCATATTGACTGCTTTGAGAATCTTCCTCTACGAATATTGTTCAAGAGGATAAAGAAGTAAAAGACGCTGTCTGATAAAGCAAAAGAAAAACCATAAAGAAAAACCATAAAGACTGCCTGTGAGTTGAGCATGAAAGCGAAAGAAGCTGGTAACATCACTTGTGCTTTGGAAGCACCAAAACTAGTGGTTGGTTGTTCCATAATCACGTTCAGACACACAGAGAGACACGCTCGCGCCTTCCATCAGAAACATAACCAAATTCACTTTATTTATTCCCTACTCACTGTCTTCTGCTCCCTATAATTAAAAAATTGTTATATTTCCCTTTAGGTTACCGTTTTCTTCCCTATGCTTGATTCCTTTGACCAAGACCGTCGGAAAAAGAGCGACGCTTCCACACATGCAGTAACATGACGAAGGAGAAAAGTTTGCAACTATCCCTTGCACTGGCACTGAATAAATAATTTGGGAGTTATATGATACACATTCACTCAGTTTTAGAATCCCAGAATTGCAATTAGTAAATTGAAAACTCGATAACTACTGTTCTTAACTATTCAAGTCAGCAAGTCAGTGGTACCATTCCGTTTTTCTTTTGCACATAATTTACCAGATATAAATAAAATTGGGAGAATACCCAATACCATACCCTCTAATGAGAAATTCAAGTAAATTATAATGTAAAGAGTGACATATCCATCACGAGCATTCATTATCTGACAATTTCATTATCAGGAGCACTGACAAAATAACATCATAACACAACCGGAAACATACAAGAGATGTTTGGTACATCAATATAGACCGGGCATTGTCCCTGTAACCCTACTCCAGTATCTCGGCAAAACACCCACGTTGCCTTTTCAAGCACATAACTTCCACGCCATGTAGAAGCTGTTAGCGCCAAACTGGCTGAGGTCGACGGTAGACTCTTTAATATTACCACCATCGACGCTTAGATATGTTGCTAAGTAACAAAAGTTTAATGGGTCCACTATACCAGAGTTTCGCCACCTTACCTCGTTTATGGAAGGTAAACTAAAATTAACCTCCAATATTGCTCTATTCCGAAGTGGAAAAACGAGCTCCAACTCCATAGTTGGATTCTGCATTGAGTATAAACATTCACTCAGGTCTGCATAATACCTGTGAATTTTTATGCTCTATTTACAGAACTATATAGAGGCATGAACAAACTTCCACAAAAAGAACCAACTGAACCTCCTACTCTAACATCTAAACGTTAGTAGTCAAAAACTAGTGACTGCTATTAACAATTGCCTTGAATTGATCCTACCCCCATCGTTAGATTTCCATCTTCCAGATCATGTTATCAATACTGCAATTATGTGATTTCTCCAGTGCAACAACTTTGGCTCGGTGTACTGCTAGTGAGTTTTTTCCTCTGTCGTCCTGAGGAAGTTCACAAGCTTCACTTACAGAACTTGTTCGCAAATCAGCTGGGGGAATGAAGCAATCTACTGAAAGACCTGGTACATTGAATGCAACCTCTTCAATCGTCCAGGCCTCTTCCATTTTTGTTTTAGTGTGGCTCATGGCCATCTCCCCGAACCTGAAAAGGGTTACCACAGAATGCCCAGAGTGGGCAATCATTATACCTTCCACAGGCTTGTAATCACTAAGGAATGAATTGATCGTAGTTTCCCAATAAACTGCTTCACCCCCATTAGATTGGATGCGCGTCAGATGAGAGTCCTCAATGTGAACAAGAAGACCAGTCTTCTGGCTAAAGTAGCCAAACAGGACATGCCTTATGATCTCAGCAGGACCCTCACTCCGAGCCTTCAACGTTTCAGGGTCAGTACAAAGCTTCAGGATGAAGCAATCCTCACCATTGATGTTTTTCTCTCCTATGCATCTGGCATCAGCAAACATACTAGCAGTGGTTCTAGGATCAATTCCCTGATTAAACAAATATGCACACTTAGAAATTTCACACAAAAAGGGAACAAACAGCACATGCGCAATTGCAAATTGAAAAATAAAATCAACCTGAAGAGCACGTCGCAAAGGCCTCACGGGTCCCTTGGCCGTATGAGCACCGAGCCAAGGTGTGTGCCTCCAGACAAGCTTGCCATTGCAGCCGGCATGAACCTTGCTGCCCCCAACTACAAGCTCTACATACCACATGTCGGGATTCATCTGCCAGAGCACAAATCCACCAGACTCCGCACACCTAGACGCATTACGGTTCTTCACTACCTTGGTCGCAGTTTCAAATTCAGAAGCCACCATTCTCACCTTTCCCATCGCATAAGCATTTCGTATAGAGTTCTGCAACTTCAGCCCCCCAGAAGCTGCTAGGTACTGCTGCAATATGTACTGGGCAGAAGAAGTTTCCTGCAAGGTTACCCATGAACAAAATAAAACCCAAAAAAGAGTTAAAAACATTAACTTATCAGAAATTGAACTTCACTATTAACAATAAACAACACTCTCTATACTTTAATTTCTAAAAAGACGTTCCATTCCTCCCCCTGTACTACAAAACAGTTGAATGAATCAATTTAAGAACATTATTTGAGTCATTACTGAGTAATACTATCTCAATAAAACACAACCGGGTTCAACGGCTCTTGTTTCGTCCCTATTCTAACCATTTTCATCCTAAAGTGAAATTACAGAGAGGAGGCACGTGACTGAGTGTCTCCCTGGCGAAAGATTGAAGCCAAACACTTAGAACAAGAGATAAAACTAGAAATCGCAAAGTGAATCTCGCACGGGATCAAAAGACGACAAGGAGCATAAAACGTTACATAAGTTACCAGAAAAGTCATATCTGAAGAGAAAATAACCAAAAATACAAAGCAGAAGCATCCAAACAAGAGAGAGAGAAAAGGGACGAATTCATTAACTGTAAAGTACCGAAGAAACAGCAAAACACCAAAGCATGTTCGAGAAAAGGAGAAATTGGAGAACCGCTAAGGACTCACAATGGGAGTGTCTTTGATGCTGAGGTGAGGCAATGGGTCGGTGGCGCACACGTGAACGGGAGCGAGTGGGGCGCCCATGACGCCGAGAAGGAGTCTCAGATCAGACCGCTTGTAAGACACGGAGGGGGCACGTGACAACTGGCCCTTCATCCAGTGTCCGAGACCCGACCCGATTCGCTTAGGATCCCCGTTTTCGGTGGCGTCCGGGTCGGGCCCCTCTATGAGAGGCGTGAGCGTCTCGCCCAGCGGGCGAAGACTGACGGATCTCGCGACGGAGGAGTCCGGGTTGTGCTTCTTGCGGCGGAGGAGAGCCGAAATGGGGGAGGCGGTCCGGGCGGGGCTCTTGGAGCGAGAACGCGACGGCGAGAGGCCGCGCACCACCTCGTCTTTGAGCGCGGAGAAGAAAGATTGCTTATTTTCCATTTGGGAGAGTAAAAAGAAAAAGAAAATGAAAAAGAAAGCACTCCTAGGAGGCTGAGGAAGAAGTGGTGAGTGGTGAAGAGAAGGGAGAGAGAAAGAGAGAGAGTTTCATAAATATAGAAAGAGTGAGAGAGAGAATGAGAAACGGTTTTGGAAAGAGTGGGAGGAAGTGAGTTTGTGTGTGGGGGGGTGGGTTTGTGGGCGTACGGAGAGAGAGAGAGAGAGAGAGAGAGAGTGTGAGAAAAGCGGAAACAGAGAGAGAATGGTATTTTATTTGCTGCTTTATGGGAAGGCTGAAAGGTTGTGATAATATTATATAGCTCTTTTTGGTCAGTTGCACTAGCAGTTGCAACCGCGGAATATTTACCTTTTTTTATTTTTTCTTTTATTTCGTACTCACATGAATTTCGTTTTCATGAAATCGTATTACCACATTTTATCATTTAAACGCACTATTATCTCAGAAACACACGTTATCTCATATTTTTAATGGTCAAATTTTACTATTAAAAAAAATTCGTTTTTTAATATTATTTTATGGAGAAAATACTAAATTATCTTGCAGTTAGTAAAATATATTCTGAAATTCATTGGTGTGACCTTGTTAGCCACACACGTAGGAATGTTGCTGTAAAAGTTTAGGTGCTAATGATATGAAACATCCATTATAAATTAATGAGTTAATATACATATATTACAATTCATGATTCTCAAATGAATGTATATTGTTTTAGAGTATTTTGAGGTGCTTTGGAAGAGTGGCCAGTTAATTTTAAGAAGGATTAAATAACTTTTATGATACATGTCCAATTGTGCTGCTCATAAAAAAAAACTTGTGCAATTGTGGCAAATTATTAAATAAGATTATGTGTAATAATCAGAATAAAATGTTTTTTAATCATGGTTTGAATAAGGAAAACATACCAAGAAAAGAACGGATTTGATTTTGATATCGCAATGCTCTAATATCTAAAATATTTTTCATATACTTTCTCAAAGTCAAAGTCAATAGTAATACAAAAATTTAAATTATTTAGTGTTGTACATAACCTAAAATACAATTATTATTATATATTTTTTAAAATAGTTGTAAAGATTAATGATATTTCTAAAAATTATGTATTTGTAACTTTATTAAAGATTGGTGACAATGTTTTATGAGCTTAAATTTGATGGATTTTCAATTTGGAAAAAAAAAAAAAACTTTGCTGGATTTATGTCATTGACATAATAATTTCCTTTCTATTTTAATAGGGACAAATAATTTAAGAAGCAAAATCACATACAAGTTTAAAAGAAAATTTCTGACTAAAATGTTTAGTTTTCATAAATTATAAAAAAAAACACTGAGTAAAAATTTGTTTTGGTAAAGATTTATATTATATATATATATATATATATATATATATATATATATATATATATATATGTATATTAATGTCAATTGATATCTTCTCAATTCGAGAATCTGAAATATATTAAAAATATTTTAGGTTCTAAAATATATACAAAGGTAGAAAAATCTCAAGCTAAATAATCACACCATAATGTAGCCAACAAAATAAGTATCTGGTAACGTGATCTCTCCCTCCTATATTAATATATCTACAATTTAATTCACGTGTTGCTGAGAAACTGCAAAACAAAAGAATAAAATCTCTACCAATATTGAGAACCAAATAAAAAATTATCAGACCAAACACCTCCATAAAGGTTGTTCCGAAAGTTTCCTAAAATATCAGGATTCCTATTCCTGGTCATGATCCAATCAAATAGTTTATTAATTAAATATAACAAAGATTGTTGCAAGTTTATAACTGACTTATGCTGAAAAATAACATCTATGAATTAGTCATAATAAATTTGGTATAAACTAGCGATAACGCGAAATGGGGAGCAAAATAGTTAGAAAAAATTCAGCTAATTTGTAGTCCATTTATTTAAAAGAAGAGTATCTATTTCGTGGTTAATTTTGCAATAACTTTTTTCTTCTTACTTTTAGCTATTCATGACTAAAGTATAGCTAAAATGATCATATATTTATAGTCATTTTCATATCTAATCCATATTTAACATGTACTTACCTGTTAATGTTAATTTATAGTCATTTTCTAGCCAAAGTCATTGTTTAAATTTGTTACTTCTGGAAGTGATGGGTTCCAGGTTAAAAAGAACTACATAGTAATATATATAGTCTTCTGGTTGAAATTTCACATTAACAAGTTGAATAGAATATAAATAAGAAAAAAAAATTCATAAATATAAGGTTTATCACTTACTTCTCCCTTAAAGATATTAGCAAGTTTTTCTAGTCCATAAATAATAAAACCAAATTTTAAGTTCAAGTATTAAATATCTCAATGTTTGAGTTATGGAACCTTTATTTATTAATTTATTTTTTACAAAAGTATATATTTTATGTTAATTAAATAAAAAAATTGATTAAAATAACATACTCGTATAAATATGAAATAAAGAGGAAATATATTGGTGAAATAGAAAAAATGAAACTCTGGATTGAATAGATGGTAAAATAATTGAGAAAACTCATGTAATAAAAAAGGATGAAGGCGTGGGTAAATCTCTATTAAATCATCATCTCATTAAATAATTTAATTTTTAATTATTTAAGCAAGTAAATGTAAATTAATTTATCTTAATTTCAATCTTTTATGAACTATAATCAATTAATTAACATTAAAAATACATTTCTTATAAATATTTAATTAAAAATATTTTTTTATTATCATCAATTCTTATTAAATTTTATTTGTAACATCTTCATTGACTAAAACACATATAAACAAGTCTTAATAAAAGGGAAGATAATAAAAAACATATATCAATTCTTTCTATAACTCCTTTCAACTTTTTTTTTATAACTCCTTAATATTTAATATTTTTATAATCATCACAATTGATAAACAAATATACAAAACAATATAATTTAGAGTTATAAACAAAAACTTATACATTTATGTAAATTTATTCGTATACATATATCTCATTTATATACTTTAATGAATCCAATTTCAATTCAAAAGATTTATAATTTTATAATCCAATATTTAATCTTTAAGTCTAACTGTGTATCTCTTATGTTATAAATTCAAGACATATATTATAGATATTTAACTTCATTTCATAAATATTTATATATTGTATTAGACTCTTAAATCTATACCTGTCATACTATTTTTATTAAGTTGTCACCATAACAAAGTTATATAATATGAACTTATCTACTGATATGACATGGTAAATCCACTATGACTTACTAGGCGCAATTATTTTTCCACAACAGACAATATTATAAGAACTTCCTTCAACTCTTACTATCTAATATTTTTTTCTACGAAAGTAAAGTATGATATTAATAGAGTTAGGATGTTTTTTCTTCACCTTCAATTCAATACACAACTAAAGTAAAGTATGATATTAGTAGAGTTAGGATATTTTTTCTTCACCTTCAATTCAATACACAACTAAATATTTCACCGTGTTATTCTTTTCCTGAAAATAACTATGTTTACAATACATTACTTATCATATTACAATCATTTTGTCATAAATTTTCATTCATACATATATATCCAACTTAAATCAAATGCCAATAAATTAAAAATTCAACATCAATTACACTGTAAAAATGTTCAAATATAATATATTGGTCAAATATAATAATTCAATGCAAGATGGATACATTTTAGCATTTAGAAATATTTAACACATGTTTCTTCAACTTTAAAAAATATCATATTGTTCGGTAAACATTTGGCTTGCTTGGTGAATTAAGCACAAGTTAATAAACCACAATTATGTTCATCCAACCAAAGACACTAACACACTCAACAAATTTTGATCAGCACAACCAAAATACTCTTCCAGTGACTACATCATTGACAGCTTTTGACAAAATAAAATAAAATTACCTGATAAGAATCAGCTTTGTCAACAATCAAATAACTAGGAGTTTTTATTTAAACATATCACCCGATGAATTTAGCTCGTCCAACAGTCAAAACTATCATTTTTTTTAATTAAATGAATTTCACCCATTATTTGGTATAGAATTAGGGTTTTCTATAAAACCTAACACGAGTTCATTGTAATTCAAGTTGATTTTTTTCAATTCCTTTTTTACCTAACTTTGAATAAGTTAATTCCAACTAATCGCTTGAATCACTTATCCTTCTAACACAAAATTGATACATGCACACAATATTTCAAAACATTTAAAACAAATTAAAATCTTATTTCAATCTCATTCTATTAATACACAAATTTATGTAGGAGTTTCAAAACAATGTCACCATGTCACCTTCATATTCAATTTGTCTGATTTATTTAAAATTAATTAGTTTCCTTTATCTGTTTAAATTGTTTAAAGAAACCAAACTCCAACTCCACATAACTCACAATAAAGTTAAATTTGTATATAAAAAGTCATGATAAATGATATTTGAACACACTCATATGATCCTCCTAAATTAATAGAAACTTATCTTATATTTAAAAACATCACATACAATATCTCCTATATCTAGACATGCAAAATCTATCAAATTTAACCAAGAAAAAAAAACTTAATTTAAACTTATTATACTTTTTTCCATATTCCTATGATAAACTCTAGTCTTCAAAAGAATAAACAAATTTATTAGATTTTTTGAGAAAAGTAAAACAAGATAGATAGGAGAAAAAGAATTTTAACGATATGATAATTTTTTCGGAAATATAGATTTGCATAGTTAATTTTTCTAATTATAATTTTTGTACTTAATAATAAAATATTCATATTTCTTAATTATATTCCTTATTCTCTTAAACAAATACTATCCTCCCATTATTCTCAACATAAAGGTTTAAAATAAGTTTTTAATTTTAATCAAATCTAATGAACTAAGTATAATATGATTAGACCGATACAAGTATTAAATACGTATAAGAATAGTATGATTAAAATAATTATTCAATACCATTAACATCAATTATTTATATGACTTTAAAGTCTTGTCGTCTAATTTTGCCTAAGAGAGAAACTAATAGCTGGTATTCTCTCTAGATAGTATTTTTTACGTAAATGTTTGGAGAAATGTTGTCCAATCATCTTTAATTTTGGATATATTTTGTCAATCTAAAATATATAAAACCCCTTCCCATGTCTTTATTTTTAAGAATTTTACATAATCCAAAAAAAAAAACACAATATACTAATGAAAACATTTTTATCCTTACAAACTTAAGTGGGCATTTTATCTAACTTGAGGGAATTGCACACTTCATCAAGTGACCAACATGTTTTTCATAAGTGATGTTGATATAACCTTTTTGTTTCGGGGAGTAAATAGAAAGTCACAAAAGTTATATACTTTTTAATATAGTACGTGTAGTTATTATTTTTTTATTTAAAAATATTACTTTATATGAAAGAGTCTGTTAGTTGTAACTAACTGGATATAGCAATAGAGTTGTTGGATAACAGAATATTGGGATTTTTTTGTTAAGAGAAAGTTGGAGTTTATAAAATATTTAAATTGAAGGTTGGTAACGTGGTGAAGATTCGTTTTTGTTACTGAAAGTGTTTTTGAATTTGGAAACATGGTTGGTTTTCCATTTTTTAAACGTGGGATAATGTGTGAGGAAGAAGAATTGGTAGAAGGGTGAGAAGGTGAAGACGATGGGTGCGAACGTTAAAAAGAGAGAGAGGCTCGTGGAGTTTGAGAGGGCAAAGGGACCCACACGTGCCATCCTCGTGCTTCCTTCATCTGTTTCATTCCATTGCTGCGAAATCAGTGACTACACAGATCAAAGATCATCCAAGGACACCATGGTGGGTCCCACCCAGATTTTACTATGCTCTTGCAGTGTTTTCAAATTTTCATTTCAAAGATTAAAATTTTATAATGGACTTTGTGTAAGCTTTTTTTCGCATATCTACTTTAACATGTGGAAACAAACAACATCAACGACTCTTTGTAAATTTAGACACTCAAATCTGGATAACACAGCATCATCTATAGAAGCAAACACGGATTAAAGGAAAGAACATAAGGAAAAAAATAAGTGGAAAATTTATAAGAAATTTAATTGATTAATGAAATAAAACTGTTTTATAAATATTTAGAAAATAATAAAATTTAAAATTATTTATTCATTATTTAATATTTTTAGTTTGATTATTTACGTTGTTATATAAATATTAATACAATATTTATGAGACCATTAAGTATATATTATCCTTAATTATGTCGTGAATATTATTTATTATATAATCTATTGTAACTATATTTCAGACTTAATAAATAATATCATAAATATTTTGTTGATATATTTAGTTTGATATCATAAATTTACGGGTAAATTTCTTTAGCAATTTGGAAAAAGTTTATTGTTTTTTAATATTTAACCTTTTTTATGGTATTTCTTCTATTTGTGTTTTCCGGCATATTATTAATAATCATCTTTGATATTTAATGCCATTAATTCATGTCAAACTTATTTTTGACACTTTTTTATTTTTTTTAATTCATCTAATTCCTTACCACATGATTATGGTATAAACTACCAAGATTTAAGATTAATCTACAAATTTTATCAGTATCATCGTCTTAAACTTTAATGCCAATATAGTAAAATAAATATTGTAAATAATATAAATATTAAAACAAACAATGTAACCAAAAAATAATAAAATTATTACTATTATGGTCTAATATCACTCAAAGAAATTGCATTTATCTAAAACAAAAATTCGTATATAATGAATAAAATCTATATTTAATAGTAGGCAATTATATATAGATTTAATATATAATACATAATATTTTTTAATAATTATTTATTATTGTGAATATTATTATTATTATATTTCTTTTATTATAATAATTATTTACTATTATTAGAATTATTATGATACTTTTATTATTAATAACACTTTCATTATTAATATTCTTAAAGTGTTGAGAAGAGGATTTCCCCATACATACACAAGTCACCATTATTGTACCAACATCAACTTTATAATTATATACTCATCATTATTATTATTATTTTTAACCTTTATTATTATTGTTTTTATCAATATCATTAACTATAATATTAAGAGTACTAAAATAATAATATTATCGTTATTAATATTAATAATATAATAATCATATTTATAACAATATTAATGATCATATTAAGATTAATTATAATAATAAAATTAATAAATATAATATCAAAAGTAATAATAATGACTTTTTTCTCATTTTGGTGTATTTTTTTATAATAATGTCCAAAATGGGCAGAAAAATATTTATTTACAAAAATGGACAAATTCTGCCAACTAGATAGGATTTTACATTAAGAAATCCTTCAATCAGGTATGACTGGTCAAATAGAGCAATTTCAAGTAAAGATATTAATTAAAATATCTCATTTCTTGGTTAACTCAGTCTCTGTGCAACCATTTTTCATTTACTTGACACTATATCTACATTTAACAATTAAAAAAATAATTAAATAATAATAATTAACAAAACTGTAACAGAATAATTAAGACAAACAAATTTATTTCAATTTAAAACAAAATAATATAACGATAATAATAAGAAGAATTATTTTAATTAAATTCATATGAATTTAAATAATAATAATAATAATAATAATAATAATTTAATGATTATTTTTGAAGAAATAATAATAATAGTAATAATATTCTAACAAATTTAATTAAAATAATAACAATAATAATGATTATAATAATAATAATAATATAATAATTTTTGTAAATAAATAAAATAAAATTTAATAATATAATATTTATCATTGATGCTTCACATATCAGACCATGAAGAGACACTCTAAAAATTATAGTATGAACTATTTATCAAATTATAATAAACCACCATCATCAATTGATAAATAGTTGATATTATATTATTAATTTTTATTTTCTTTATTTATAAAAAATATTATATTATAATTATAATAATCATTATTATTGTTATTATTTTAATTAAATTTGTTAGAATATTATTATTATTATTATTATTATTATTCAAAAATAATCATTAAATTATTATCATTATTATTATTATTATTATTTAAATTAAATTCGTATGAATTTAATTAAAACTATTCTTCTTATCATTATATTATTTTGTTTTAAATTAAAATAAATTTGTTTGTTTTAATTATTCTGTTACTGTTAATTATTATTATTTAATTATTATTTTTAATTGTTAAACGTAATAAATATAGTGTCAAATAAATGAAAAAATGGTTGCAGAGAAATGAGTTTAGGAAGGAATGATATTTTAATTAATGTGTTTAATTAAAATCAGAAAGCATGTCACTTATATTTGACCAGATTGAAGGATTTTTTAATGTAAAATCTTATCTAACTGGCAGAATATATCTATTTTGGTAAATAAATATTTTTCTGACCATGTTGAGTATTATTATGAAAAAGTACACCAAAATAGGATAAAAATCAATAATAATATTATATTATTAATAACATTAATATTAATATTAAAAATAATAATATTATTAATAATATTATTATTAATGATATCAATAATAATAATACTAGTAATAATGTTAACTGTAATATTAAATATAATATTAGTGATTATATAAGTTAATAATAACGTTAAAAAATGCTAAAAGCTAATAAGAAAACTTACTTATTAAACACTCTTAATAAAGTTAATGAGTGAACTTACCTTTCAGATACTATCAATAATAGTTAAATAACTTTTTCAGTAAAAAAAAAAAAAAAAAACTTGAAATCCAGTTAAACATGTCAAATATAATGAAATTGTTAAAAGTTGTTCATATTGTTGTGGTAGTTTTGTGGGTAGAAGATATCTTCTAAGATCATGCGAAACATGGATTGAAAATATACTTAAAAATTAGAAGTCTGAACCGAAACTGTATCGAAATAAAGAATTGAGAAAGTAACAATAGATAAGGGTTGCTTTTCTTCTTTGTTTTATAATTTTAAATGTACAAACATATTTGAGAAAAACAATATTTTAGTGTTTTTATCTGGTTGAAGGTCGTTCTCAATTTTATACTCTCTGTGCTCTATATATCCCATTGTCGACTACCAACTATTTAAACAATCATATCCCATTACATTTTTCAAAACTAAAAACGGCTTTTGAAATTAAAATGAAAGACAATTTGAAATGTGAACAGAGATTGAATTGGTAGAATGGGATAATTTTATGCCATTGGAAAACATCAAACACAAGAACAATCAACAATTAAGCACTGTTTTCTATGGCTTGGGGCCCAATAAAAGCGTCTGCTTTTTCGGTGCATCCAACTAATCAGAGACCCTCACAAAATCTCCCACCAAAATCTTCGCATTCCCATAAACTAAAACAAAAACATGCATACACACACAAAATTCGCCTATTTTTTATTCTCGGAAAGACACCCTTTGACTCTGTTTAACATTTCAATAACGGTAACATTTTAACAATTGAACAAAGAAGTTGTGATTAATGATAATTGTTCTTGACCAGTTCGTTTAATTAAATATGTCAGTTAGGATTTCCCATCATCCAAAAACAGAAAGTATTGGAACCCCTACTTTGGTAAGGGAACACAATTAAGAAATTTCATCAATGAACAATATGGTTTTCTAGGTTAATCATATCATTTAGTAACCATTAATTCTCAATTCTTATCTTTTGCTTAAAAAAATATTGAAAAGGCTTTTCTCTGAACACAAAATTAGTTTTAAGTTCATAAATATTAATTATTTTATATTACGTACTGTTTCTTATTTTTAATAATTTTGTATTGTTTTGAAGTTTAAGTCAATAACAATTTAAATATATTTTCTTGACCTTTCATGTTTTTTTAAGAATAAAATTGTAATAACATTTTTAATTTTTTATATTAAATAATATCATAACGATGATATATCAATTTAATTAAAAAAGTTAAGACATTTTTTAAGATAAAATTATAATAAATTTCTGTTATTTAAAGTGAACAATATCTTAAATTATTGATTTTAATAATATTATTTCAACTTAGCTGACATGATCAAAATATATTACTATTTTTATTCAGTTATTGAGACAGTAAGGATGAAGAATATTATGGTCCAATTAAACATCAGATATGTATAATTATTTTTTTTCTATTTTTTAATTAATAAGCTTTTATATTCATAAATCGTGATTTTTTGTATATAAGCAAAATTGAGACGGGTAGGTTTAAAATGCTGCAAATGCAGCTTATATACTAATGGAGTATGACGTTGGCATAGTGTTGAAAGTTGGAGTATTATAAAGCCGATGTGGGGCTTTCAACTAAACGAAATGATTGCAGATTAGTGGGCCAATCTCATTTTTATTTATGCAGTAGACAAAATTGTTGTTCCTTATCGACAAAGGCATTCTCTTCCCAACAACCTTTTCCTTCTTCATCTTCTATATATTTTTGTTTATAGCTTTCAAAAAGTAGCACATCCACACAACATAACATTTTTCTTTTTCACTTGGATTTGATGTTGCACCCTTCTACTTTTAAACCTGCATTAATACTTCCCACTTTCCCTATAAGCTTATTTTATTCAAAACCCTCTCACTTTGTCACTATCAATTGCAACCTTCATAAACCATAAGTCATCCAAGTGAGGCCAGCTTAGGCATATGATTATTAATTGTAATTTGATGCATTCACATAACTTTATTAACTTTCAAACACTTCTTCAAATTCTCACTTAAATAACTATCTACCACAACTACACCATCTTGTGCTTTGTAATTAATTCAAAGCTAACTCTTGTGAGCCCAATTTGGATACATGGAATGAGAACAATGAGGCTTCAACCGACCATTGTTGGCGATTAATTGACTTATCAATAACTACTTTTTTTTCGCAGAATGCGTGACAGATAGCATGCATATGCAATGCAAGTTACACATATTTGTTTTCGTTTGTGCATTCTTTTTGCAAACAGTAATGAATAAAAAAGTGTTACACTCAATTGTGACGTTTTTAATGGGTTGATTAAATTACACTGTGATGTTACGCATCGAACAATCATTGCGTTGGTAAATCATGCGAAGAAATGCACGTGAGTTGTGAATTCAATGGGTATGCTCGTGTCTTCATAACAGGATCTAAGCTGGTTAATTAATTGGGGATTTTTGTGAAGGTAGGTTTCTGAGAACTAGTACTAGGCTCCACATGGTAGTAGTCACTCTTACACTCAATTTTTTTTTTCATTTTCCTTTTGGAAATGCATGTTAGTGAGGTCTTTCTAAGTGCCATGTTGAAATATTCTTTCCCATCTTGTTGCAACTATGTTTGTTGGTTTTGACTAGAATAGTAAAAGGAATCCATGTTGTGCTTCTTCTATTGTGCAGTGTGTTGTGTATCAGAGTAGCGTAATAATTTAAGAATCAGAGTCTTCCATTTGGGTCCCAAAACCATATGCTATAATTTCTTTGGTCTTGCGAGCAAGCTTCCTCTTTACTCGCCACAGCACGTGCAATGCAGGTTTTGGGTCTTAAAAGAAAAATATGATGGCCTACATAAGCAAAATTGTTCGGCATAAGTACTGAAAGTAAACACTAAATTTTTACCTTTCGAACTCAATCAAATCGATTCATATAACATGGTTATGATGAATTACTATTCAAAATATTATTTATTTTAAACTATTATTGTCATAGTTTTATCTTTAAATGTGTATTAGAGAGTTAAGAAAGAAAATGTATTTGAATTGGCCATTTAAATTCTTAAAGAATTTATAAAACTATTAAGTGTACCCAAACGTATATAATTAAAAGATAGACACATTTATAATAAACAAGAAAATAAATCTATAAATCCAAAAACTCTAGATTTTGAAATAGGCATGGCATTAATTTGATTGTATAGTTTAAAGTGTATTACGTGTGGAGAACTGGTTTTTGGGCCTTAGCCCCATCTTATCTTCGTTGTATTTTTCGTGTATTTCAACATCACGAAATAGGCATGAGATTAATTTGATTGTATTGTTTTCTAACGATGACCCAGAAAATAGTCTCACTTCATTTGTATTCCCAATTGAAGGTTGAAGTGAGCACGTAGTTAAAGTGTGTATTGCGTGTGAAGAATTAGCTTTTGGGCCTTAGCCTCATCTTATCTTTGTAGTATTTTTCGTGTATTTCAACATCACGTCTTGATATGTATCGTGTTTGATAGAAGGATAATAGCGTCTATCATTTTCGTTGCATGTTGAGTTTTTAGTTTTCTTTTCGTCCGAACCATGGTTTCGCAATAAAGTGGGTGATCTTCTTGATGGGTGGCGTGGGTAACCAGTGGTGGGCTCGGCTTTACAACTAATCTTCGAAGAAGAGGAAGAAGAAAAGATCCCATTAAAAAGTGAGACGATGTGCCCAACTTTTTCCTCTTTCTTTTTCCTATTTTTCCAAGTTGTGTAGCTGTCAACTCTGATGCGTGACCAAAGTGAGGGACCAACGTGGTTGGGTTTTTCAGTGACACATTTTTCGTATTGGTATTTCAAAGTTTTAATCTCACATTCAATGATGGCTAGGGGAGATAAAAGCATGGTAGCTTCATATTTTTGCACCTTACTTCGCTTTTTAGATATTGTTTCTCTACAGATATTTATGTAACAATTGTTAAGAGGTTTCTCTAAATGGCAAGTTACTCAGATAAGTGTGTACGGCTGAAACATTAAATGGATTCATTGAACACTTTTAACTCAAAATAGCAAATTAAAATACATATAAAAATGTTTTTGGGACATTCTCTCTTTGAAACTGTCACCATATGCACACTCCCTTCAGTCAAAATCATATTTTGATATATCCATTTTAATTTGTGGATCAAATAGTTGTTAGACTTAGATCTTTCAGCAGCTAGAACATCAAATTCTAGAGAACTAGTTGAAGGGGGACCAATTTGTATATAGACATGTTTTTTAAATGATATTTTTATTTTAATAAATTATCTTACTATTTTATATGAGTGATATAAAAAAAAAAAATCGACGATCTGAAACTGCTAATTTCGATCACGGCCTTATCTGACGGGTTTTGATACCCTATTTTTAACATAGATTCTCTTGTGGAATTTGAGTTGACCACTGTCTCTCGCATTGACTTCAAAACCATGAACTGATTGTGTTTCAAATATCAAAACGTACAATTTTTACAAACAAAAATATTGTAATCTTATTCTATTTATAATATTCCCTAATCTGAGGTTATTTTTTTTTTCATCTTCTCTCAATCAAACTCTTCTTATTTGATATACGTGTGTGTATATAATATAGAATATATTTGCGCATTCTCACTCCTATAATTATTAAAAATACAAAGTAAGTTACTATAGTGACTAGTAATAAAATTAAAGCTCTATACTTTCTAAAACTAAAAATTTGTTATCAAATTTCTTATTTTTATAACTCGTATTGTTTATTGATTTCTGTAGATTATTCGAATAAAAATATGGTTAACAGTTTACTGTGTTGTTCATTTAAAATTATATATAGTTGATATTTAAAAAAATAAATATATTTACTCATATTTTTCCAACCA
>Ga0209489_101457_pt1:0-25000 | contig 48584 bp, 21 predicted proteins | sample SiratrowhiteBW_FD_187527 | JGI IMG/M metagenome (GOLD analysis project Ga0209489, IMG submission 187527) | Root nodule microbial communities of legume samples collected from California, USA - Siratro white BW (SPAdes) (version 2) | ecosystem: Host-associated > Plants > Roots > Nodule... | reverse complement strand
CTCAGTACTTTGAATATCTTCCGTATAAATGGAAGCACAAAGAGAGTGTTGTAAGTATCTTACAGAAGAGAGAAATAAAATCAGGCCATAATAAGGTGCACTCTTCCAAGAATAGGACATCATATCCTTCTGGACAATCGCAATATTTTTATACTAGGTCCCTTTCCGCTGCTAAATTGGGGTCCTCAACTTGGCCTTTCTTGCATCCCCTTTCTCTATTAGGATGTGAATTGGATAAGGGCTTTCATCCAAGGCAGTTTGAGTACCATCCATCTGACTCCAGTTTGATGGTCTTTGGAACTTTAGATGGTGAAGTAGTTGTCATCAACCATGAGAATGAACATATTGTTAGCTATATTCCATCGCTTGGAGCAATGAATAGTGTTTTGGGTCTCTGTTGGCTAAAAAAATATCCCTCTAAGGTAAGTGCTTATTGCATAAAAATTGATTTTGTAGATTATACTTAGTATGGTTATTAACTTCTCTAGTGGATGCTGGAAGCAACATATATTGGCAATTAATCAGATTTTACACAATGTGTTGTTTGTTATACATAGCCTTCTAGAGACAAAAGTACTTTTAACTAGAGAGATACTGTATTCTGCAAGAATGTTAGTACAGCCTTGCCAGCTGTAAGGATAAGCGGTATTTAGTTACGGTTATCAGAATGGGAGTGAAGATTTAGTTAAAATTCCATTCTGCATCGTTAGTTTTAGAGAGTTTACTCCAACATTTTTTTATTTCGATGTCAGTTTTTTTATTCTTTTATTTTCTTATTGTATGTCAGCTTATAGCAGGATCAGACAATGGTTCCTTGAAATTGTATGACATCCACCACATACCAAGAAAGGTTACTGGCATTCATGGGAATTTTGGTTGTGTTACGTTTGATGAATTTGACCAGTTGACATCTGTTCATGTTAACTCTACGGATGAACTATTTCTTGCAAGTGGTTACTCAAGAAATGTTGCTTTATATGACATCAACAGTGGGAAACGCTTACAAGTGTTCACAGATATGCATCGTGGGCATATTAATGTAGTCAAGTTTGCTAATCATTCACCATCAATTTTTGCCACTTCATCATTTGATCACGATGTGAAGATGTGGGACTTGAGACAAAAGCCAATACACCCCTGCTTTACAGTTTCAAGCTCCAGAGGAAATGTGATGGTTTGCTTTTCTCCAGATGATCAATATATTCTTGCTTCAGCGGTTGATAATGAGGTAATTTTCGTTCAGTAGTGTGATTAGTTACTGTGACCGCATTTGAAGTGCAACTTTTTGTTATCTATTTAGGAATTGTCAGTGTTAATACAGTAATGTGATTAGTTAGTAGTTACTACTTGATAGCTCAGTAGAGTAGGCCTTGCAACAATGTAAAATCTCATTCAGCTCTAAAACTAGGAACAGTTTCCGTTAAATTTTTGTTATTTATATAGTACAGCAACTTAAAATGAATCAGTACTTGTCAGTCTTTCAGTTTGACAATTTTTATCTCCACCATACGTTTTTTGTGTCCTGACCGACTTGTGAATTTTTGCAGGTTAGACAATATCTGGCTGTTGATGGTAGGCTTCACTTAGTTTTTGATATAGCTCCCACTGAAAGTTCTCAAAATTACACCCGTTCTTATTACATGAATGGGAGGGACTACATCATAAGTGGGAGTTGCGATGAGCACGTCCGTATTTGCTGTGCTCAAACAGGGAGGCGCCTGAGAGATATATCCCTTGAGGTAAATCAATCTTCTATTTTTCTTTTCTTTATACATCAACAAAATGGAGTTTAGAGAGTTTTACATTTACAGGAGACAGGGATAGACATCTAAAGCTTTTTTGAGAAAATTATTTCTACTTCTGAAAAGATCTTTAGAAAGTTGCCAAAAAAATAAAATAAATCTGAAATCAACCACTACAAAGATGCACTTACATGATAGGGCTGGACCATTTTTGAGGCTACACTTCTCTGACTTACCTGTCTGTTTATATTCCCTCCCATATTTTTTTCTATTCAACAAGCAGTGTCTAAGCCATCACAAAAAGGAACACGAATAACTAATATCTGATTACCGTGTTTTCATTTTATTGAATTATTGTTTAATTGTGGTAAGATTACTCGTTTACTTGTATGCAGGGAAGAAACTTAGGAAGTTCTGTGTTTGTTCAGTCTTTGAGGGGTGATCCTTTCCGGGTAAGTTATTTTTGAAAGCCTTTCCCAATCTTTTCTTAAAAGAAAAGGCTTAAAGGGGTTATAACAAGCACTGTGTGGCTTTTTATAGTGAAATGTATTCCACTATATAAGCTTTGGATATTTTATGATTTTTCTCTTTCGGTTTTTCTGTCACGTTTTTTCTCCATAATTTTTGCCTACTTTGCTTAATTGTTTCCGGGGTGAAATTTCAAAATCTCAAGTAGCTTTTATATAAAATTTCTTACATTATTCTTGTGGATTTTGGTTTTCCTCACTAAAGATATCTTCCAGTTACTTATTATTATTATTATTATTATTATTTGGTAGCTATTTTGACATTCCTTATATTGTGAAAGCCACCTATATGTATGACCCTTAGGCATGTGTGTTTTTTCTATAACCATTTTCTAAAAATCCAATCACGGCATGAAAATTGAAATTGCTGATTTTTGAGTAATTTATACTCGCAAATTAGTTATGGTTTAAAAGTATGTGGAGATTGGTGACAACCCCAAAAATTTTCTGCCTTCTTATTGTGAACTTCAACATGATTAAGGGTATTTGTCTAGTTGGGAAATGCTCGAGAAAGGAATGAGACAATTATTTTATATTTTTATCTTTATGAACAAACAAATTTCTTTTGCATCATGTATTTATATTCTTTTTCCCTTGATATTATAAATAGGATAGAGTACCACGGCGTTTTTTTTATTTCGTCCTGTTATAGGTTTCTCTTCACTAAATTGGAACTGAAACTGTCCCTGCTCCCACAAATATTAGCAACATGATGTTTCTGTAATTTGAGTTCTCCTTGTTTCATTGAAATGGTTTGTATACAGGATTTCAATATGAGCGTATTAGCAGCTTACATGCGGCCAGGCTCCAAGTCTAAAATTGTCAAGGTTGTACCATATTTTCTTGTTTCTTATATGCATCATTCTATAGCACGACAGTCAATGATATGTTCATTGTTCTATCTTTTTCAATTGTCTGGAGTGTGAATATAAAAGAAGAAAAAAATAAATTGAGGTTGGTGGATCCATTATTTTCGAGCATCTGAATCTGGGAACAAAATGACTACAATACTAATAGAAGAATGCTACATTGTGATTTTAAACTGGCCAAGTTTCCTTTTCTAGAACTTAATATTTTACATACAGAAAAATCTTTCTAAAAAAATTGTTATATACTTTGAAGGATTCTATAAGAAGTGTTTTTTTGTAGTCATTGGTTACCTTAATATTAATTGCTAAGAAGTACTTCTACTATATTTAAAAGTTAAATGTATTTTATATCCAAATGTAACACAGCTACATTATTAATACAACAAGTTAAGTTTTTCTCCTTCATTCTTTTGTCACAGGAATATAGTAAAATGTTATTTTTTTCCATGTTCATTTTTCAATTTACACTCACTTCCATATATTAATACAAGATTTTCTTTACATTCGTTTTAATTATGTCTTCCTCATTGGAAGATTCAGAATGAGAGGAATGGCAGATTCGATTTGAACTTCACTAAGCTGGAGATAAGTTTTCTCAAATTTTTATTTTTGTTTATTTTTGTAGATCAACTTACTAGCATCTAGTGGCAATGCCAACAAGGATGATTCTGATGATCTGCGCCCTTGTCCATTTCACAGTATGGGAGCTTAATATACGATGTTGTACTTGTTGTACAGAGGTTACAATGTGTTTCATAGAGTTGTAATTTGGACTTAGCATGCGCATAATTTTTTGCGTTCTTGTAAGTTTAGCTAGTTTTAATAAAAAGCATGTCAAATGACTCAGTAGTTGCATTGATCATATATCAGTGTTTGTAAAACCTTTTGTTGTATGATGATGTGATATGAAGAAAGCTAACACCCCATGTGGTTATTGAAATTCCTTTCAAATCAATGTCAGCTGGGAATACACTTTTTAAACATGATGAAATAAAATGGAGATAAATTGACAGTTCATAGCGCTCCAAGATTTTAAAGGTATACTTTGAAATAATTAATTTTGGTTATATTTTTTATTTATAAAATTTAAAATTACTATTTTTAGTCTTTATAAAATTTGTAAATTTTGGTTTACTGTCTGTAATGTTTTAACTTTTATCTTAATAATTAGTTCGAGTCTCTAATATATGTTTTAAGATAAATAAATAACATTTATTTTGCGGGTTTTAAGAGTTTTTCTTTTCGTGCCATATATGTTGATATGAATTGGAATCTTCAGCTATTTCTTTCTCTAACTCTTTCCTGCCCCTTTTTGATCCATTGCTTTTAGGATCTGTTTATTTGACGGTAGGATTTGCAACGAGGGACCATAAATAAATAAAAAAAAATTTAAGTACAAAAATTAATTTTCGTAACAATAAAAAAATTAAAAGAAAAAGTATTAAGAAAAGTGTTGAAAAAATTAAAATAATAATATTATAAACTTAGTTTATAATTAATTATATATATATATAATCGATTAAATATTATAAAGATAATATATAATAGATTATATATATAATCAATTATAACATAGAATCGATTATATATTATAATATTAATATATAATTAATTATATATATAATAAAGTATATATTAAAAATTTGATATATAATTAATTATATTAATTATGATTTATAAAATAAAAAAGAATAATATTAAATAAAATTTTATGTACTAAATTAATTTATATAATTATGATATTGAATATGATTAATAAAAGTAAATAATAATGATAATAATATATATGTAATATAATAAAAGTAAATATAATTATTAATAATAACTTAAATTTAGTATAGAAAAATTAATAAATGTAGTTTAATTATATTAATAATTTAATAATTTTTTATTTTAAATTAAATTAAATAAAGTTAATATTAATATTAAAAATTATAATTATAATATAAAATAATAAAATTGTAAAATGATAATAATAATAATAATAATAAATTTAAAATTAGAATAATAATCAAAATAAATTTATTAAATAATAATAACTTAATTTTCTAATTTAATTTTAATTTAAATAAATTACTCTTTATAATTTCATCAACTAAAATAATAATTTATCAATCATATTTAAAAAATTAATTATATTTAACTTAAATTAATTTTAACTTTAATTCTAATTTTATTTATTAAAAGTTTATTTTATCAATTATACCTATCACATCATTAATAAACTTTTATAAATTTTTCTTTATTTTCTCTCCATTCATCCTTTCATCCAAATAACTAAATTTTATTTTCAAATCTACTCTCTCAAATTCACTCCCTCAATCAAACAAAACATAAATCATTTGACGATATAATATAATTATATTAAATAATATTAGAAGTAATATAATTATTTTAGTATAATATATTATTTAAATTCAATAGCTGAAAGACGACACGAGAGAACCATAAAAGAGAAATGGTTGGCAAAGATTGACATTATATTATAACACTATCATGTTAAAAATAATTATATTTTAAATTATTGTAATACATAATAAGTAATTAATTAGTGTAATGCAATACTAAAAATCAAAAGTGATATTTTCCAATTTTATGAAAACAAAGAATAAATAAATAATTTTATAAAGACCAAAGTCAAAACTTTCCTATTTTATTAGAACTACAAATATATTTAAGTCTAATTTGAATCAATGATTAAGATTGAAAACAATCTTACTTTTCATGTATTATTGTATATTTAAATTTGTATAAATATTATTATAGGAATTGAAAGATAAATTAAGTCTAGTAATTTTAAGAATCCATTGGTATTTTTAGTTAATTTATAGGAAAAAAAAACTGTTGATATCCTATATGTTTTTATTATTAATCTTTAATGTTTCATGCCTTTTAATTTATATATATTTTTTTTTGTGTGAACTACACCGATTTTATTCTATCAAGATATATTTGCAAGTAAATTTTTTAAAAACAATTAACTGTTAAACAATTTCATTATTTTCTTTAACATTCATTAATTTTAGAAAAAAAAGTGCACTTATATTTAATCTAGTTTTAAAATAGATATCCATCTACCTTATTTTTTATTTTTTAACAACTGACCTCCCTTATACTTTTAATTAAGATCAAAATAAATTTCTTTATTTTATTTAAAAATATCTTATTGAATGAAACTTACATGAAAATTAATAACTCTATGAAATAAGGGAGATAAGAGTTGTTTTATTGAAAATATAAAAGACGTAAATGTCATTAGTTAATAACATGAAAGAAGTAAACATTTATTTAAAAACTATAAGAAACATAAATATTATTTTATTTAAAACATAAAAAGTAGTATTCATTCTAAAACGAAGGAATATAAATATTAGTTAATACAACTTCCTAAGTACATTTTCTCTTTCTTATACTTTATTTAAGGATGTTTAATTCAAATAAATAAAAGAAAATTATAAGTACTCTGAGAGTGATTTGAATGAAATAAAGCATGAATATTTGATTATTTAAATTAAAAAATTATGAATAGAAAAAATTAACTAATCAAACTTGATTCAAAAAAACTATAATAATTCTATAACACTTTTCATATGATTTTTAATATTCATTTTTTTACAAATTTGAGTCTATATTAGAGATTTTGTGAAAATTATAACACTTTTATATTATTATAACTTATTTTCTTTTTATTCATTCGGTATCTTTTCTTAGCATTGATTTTAGGAAAATAGTTACTTTCTTATAATAGGATTTTTTGTTTGTGAGATTTTTAGGTTTTGAGTTAAAATATAATTAATTTTTTTATGTGAATTTGATTTTGGTTTTATTGATGTAGAATCTTTTTCTGAGTTTTTTTTTAAAACACATCCAAATTCGATGTTTTCCATATATTTGATGTCCCTTATAAACATTAATAATTTTGTAATATATTATATAAATGCGATGCTAAAATGATAAATATGGTAACTAATATAATTTGTGTGGGTGAAATTCTAAATATATATGATATGTTTATTAGTTAAAAATGTAAAAAGTTGTAAGGTAAAATTGGTTTATGAGAAGTGCTGCTGATATTTTTAATCGCTCTTAGTTAAGATATTTTTTTTATATACTCTATCACTTTATATTTATACCTTTCTATATGTATTATTAATAATCTAATACTAAATCTTAACGAATTAATATAAATATTCATAATATAGTCAAATATTGTTATAAAAAATGATAGTTTATGTGGGCAATAATTTTTAATAGTTATATTGAATCTCTGATTAGATTTTGCTTAATGAGTATATTTTTCTAATCTATCTTTTGCATCTCACAATTTTATTTCGAATCTAAAATACTCATAAAAAAAATTGTGTTAAAATTATGACATAAAAGTGATGAAGTAATGTGTGGTTAAAATTCTTTTGTTAGAATTCTTTTGTTAAAATTCGTATATATTATAACTGGTTGAAAAACATAATGTGATGTGATGATTAACTTAGGAGATAAAAAAATATTTAAGAAAAATGAAAATCAATACAAGAAAATACATTTTCTTTTATAGTTAATTAAAAACAAATTAAATCCTTTATTAAATTTAAATATTGTATTATATATTTAAAGTTAATTAAATATATTTATATCTAAAAATGAATGTGGTGTAATGAGTATAATATATTTATGAAAATATGGTAATAAATTCATATAATCATTTATAACTATAAGATTGTATAATTTATTTATGATTATAAGATAAATTTAAAATTATGTATATAATAATAATTATAAAAGAATAACAATATTTTTATAAACTAAAACTATTATTTGTTAAAAAGAATAACAATTTTATAATAAAAAACAATTGTTAAAATAAATTCAAATCATATTACAAAATATTAGTTTAGTTTAATCTAAATTTTATATTAAATTAAATTTAAACCAAGCAAAATTAAATAAATTTTGTATTTGATTCAACTAATTTTATCAAAGAAAACAACTTAACCACACCTAATCATAAACCACCTTCTTAAATTGTTGCACAAATTATCAAGTTGATATCAAACATTCATGAAGCATTTGCTTATAAAAATTAGAGTTATTGAACTGGGAAAAAAATTATGAAGTTGTAAAAAGTAGATGAGTGTAATTGTGAAGTAATAGAGTTTAAGAGAAGTAAAAGAAATGTGAGACATGGAAATGCTCTGCCATAATCGGAAGAAGTTTTCACATCCAAAAGACAGATAAAAATAAATATGAAAAATGAAATAGTTGATAAAATAAAGCAAAAAAATAATGAAAAAAATATGAAATAAGTGTTGGAGGTGCAGTTGCAGGAAAAGAATAGAATATTTATGAAGTTGTTGTTGTGGCATACAGCTTTCATGTATCAGAGGCAGGTTGTCAGAAAACGCGTCCCTTCTAGAGTCTTAATTATATCTACAATTTCTTTTCATAACAAAGGCGAAAATAATTTTTAAAACAAGAAATTAATATGATAAAAAATAATAACTTTTTTAAGTTTTACCTTTTGGTGAAACCTAAAATGAACCGTACAATTTTAGGTTAATTTAATTTTCTTTAACCAATAATTCATTATAATTTTATGTTTAATGACTTTCTTTTCAGTCTTTATATCCAAAATATTTTTTTTTGTTTTTTATATATAATTTTAAACTCCGTCAAAGAAATTAAATTATATGCTCGAAAACTGAGATTAATTAAAAACAACATATGTAGGAATTAAAAAGAGATATACAAAAACTAAGCATTTTTTTATAAATATAAAAACTAAACAAATAACTTAATCTATTTTTAAAATCAAATAAACCTACATTCGAACTTTTTTAAGTTTAAAGATCAAATTCATCTGATAAAAAAAATTCAAATTAAAAAAACATTGTTCTAAAATGATAATGCAAAAAGATTATACCATAGACTTATATTTTTAGTTTGTAAAATATGAGGTGAATTCAATTTATTTTCCAAATATTTAAAAAATACTTTTAGTCTCTCATTTAAAAAAAAAAAACTGTTTTTTGGTTTTGTTTAGTAGAGGAAAATAAATACAATAATGCATAAGATAACAGGAATAGATGAAAACTAAATAAATATATTTAATTAAAAATAATAATAAATATAATAAAAAATTTATCTTGATGAATAAGGCGTATATATAATTATTATTTACTAATATATAATTTTTTTTATTAATAAAGCATTTCTTTAATCTTACGTTTTTATCATCCAGAACGATTTTCATAATCATTTAATTTTTTTCTCTGTACTCTCTCTCTCCTCTTTTTCTCGAGTTTCAAAACATACCTTTAATTTTTTAAATACTACATTTAAAGAATTAAATATTTCTTTTAAACTATTATTAGTTTCCAACAGTAAAGTAAAATTTAAAATCTTATTTTTAAGAAACTAAAAAAATTGAATTTATAGAATAAAAATAAAATTCATTTTGAATTTCAGAAAAAAATTATAATAAACTAAAATAATACTACTCTTTTAGATTATTTATAGAATAGAACTCACCTCCCCTGTAAAAGGCTACTAACTAGTATTCCCCCATTTTATATTATTTTATTGCTACCAACTTTGTAAAGAGGCTATTGTCTAGTAGCTTCCATTTTCAAGCTTCACCACTATAAGTACTCACCCTCTTGCAAATGCCATAACAAACCACTTGAGAATTGAGAACACAGCTCCAAAAGAAGCCAAGCAAAATGAAGCTTGTCTTTGCTACCCTACTACTCTGTTCTCTTCTTCTAAGCTCCTCTTTCTTGGAGCCAGCCATGGCCTATGAAGAATCATGTAAGATTTTCAGTTACTGCTACATAAAAATAACTGTTTGAGTAAGTATATATATTTTCAAACTTGGTGTGATGTGTGTGTTTTCTGTGTTGATTGTAGCTTATTGCAGCAGCAAGTGTTCGGATAGGTGCTCTGCCGCAGGAGTTAAGGATAGATGTCTGAAGTACTGTGGAATATGCTGTGCAGAGTGCAAATGTGTCCCTTCTGGAACCTACGGGAACAAGCACGAGTGCCCTTGCTACAGGGACAAGCTCAACAAGAAGGGCAAGCCCAAATGCCCTTGATTCCTTCAACTCATAGAGATAGTGTGTGTACGAGAGGAAGGTTGTGTACCTTAGTTGTTAGGTTATGTCATTACAAACATTTAACTTTTGGTGTTAAGTGTTATCTGTTATGTCAGCTATTCCTAAGCAGGTGTTGGATTCTTGTTATTATCCAAAAATTTCAGTTTCCAATGTCTGTTGCATGTTAGATCTGATTCCGAATAAATTAGACTTCCTGCATAAACCTTCTCTTCTCAGTTTGATCAAACAATTTGCATTTGATTATATGCGTTTTTCATATATGTGCTTGATGGAGATTTAAATTTCCTACTAAGAGAGTAAAATCTTGTATTTTTTCTTATTATATAAGTGATGATGCATGTACACAACTACTGACATGGCAAAGAAACATTTTCTTAAGATAAAACCTTGGATTCCCCATGTGATTCCTTGATGGAAGTTCAAATTTTAAAGCACCGTCGTGATGTCACTGCGCACTTGCACGCATGTGACATGTCTGTGAACATTATAGTAAAAACTACCCAAACAAGGTGCCACTATTACTATAATCACCTTTTTTTCCCTTTCTGTCTCCAGGAACTAAGATGAGTTTAACATCCACAATTTATGATATTTTTGTTTTTCAGTTAATACACAATTGATCTCCAAATTTGGATCTTGATTAGTTGAGTTCGACTAGAATCTAGACTATTTCAACTAAAAGAAAAACATGTGATTACTAATTTTAGTAAAAGCAGTACTAAGTCTTATGTTGTTTTAGAGTTTTATTAGTGAGGAGTGATTAATGTAGAGATTATTCATTGAGTAACTCTGAAATAATCCTCCTAGAAGGCATCTAGGTGTGGCCATTGGCATGCTATATGAAGGTCTAGTATGGGTGAAACATGTCCCCATGACCAATAAACAGAGAACAGTACCTCAATAGTCTCTAAAGTACACAAGTTTGTTTCTTTTAAGATGTTGGGGTATTGGTTTGTGTTGTGGTGGGATCATGTGAGTGTTGCATCATTGGAGATTGCAATGATGTGTACTACTTGGTGCGTGTTAGGTGGTTTTGGTAATGGAGATTTTGTTTTTGGAAAGTTTTCTTGCTTGTGGTATATGTTCAGAAGTTGGACGTATTTTTGTTCATGAATTCTTGGGAGGGCTAAAGATCTTAGCTAAAAAAATGTTAGCAGACGAATGGAATGGTTCTATAAAATGTTAAAATTATTCAGTTATAAAACTTTAATATGTATAAATTCATGAAATGTTAAAATTATTTAATTATAAAAACTTGGATAAGATATTTTTTTTAATCCCTCGTCCTTAAAAAATTTAATTCTCTAGAACACACAGTTATTTTTTAATTCTTGACAAAAAGGCAAAAAATAGTCTTTCAAAACTCCGTTGTCTCTTCATAGCTTCCACATCTAAATTAAAATCATTCTCTCCTCTTAGATCCCCTTCAACGCACTCTCCCACTCATATCTTGGTTTCCCCTTATTTTCCTTAAAATTCCATATTGGATAATATTCTTCCATTCTTCTCAAATTTTTTTTTTTAATTTTGATACTGGCACAAATTATTCAATACTGCTCGAACTTTAAACACGTACAATTTGAGTGTTCTATTTTTAATATGATTTATTTTGTACTACTTTTAATATGATTTATTTTTGAAATGACATAATCAAGATTCAAACTCTTCACAGTTTAGTTAAGGGACGGATACTATTATCAAATATTAGCAAAATTCTATATTATTGATCAAATATTATAAAATCAATTTATAAGTTCTAATTTTGTATACATTATGATTTTTTTTTTCACATTGTGTAAATTCATTTTCGTGATCTAATGAGCAGTGTTATAGTCACCCTTTCAATAAAAACAATATATCAACAATTAGCTAACCAAATTAGTATTTTTTTAAAAATGAAAAAAGAACAAATAAAGAAAAGTATAAAATGAAACTCAAGGATTCCACAATGTAAAAATATAAATTTTAATAACAAATTTTGTTAGTGGGATATCTTTCTAGATTGTGAAATCCAATTGACTTTTAGTTTTCTCAATCTATAATACTTCTAAATTGAATAATCTGAAAATAATAAGTTAAAAATCATTGTCACCTCCATACTTAAATTCTTTGAAAAGTGAAAAAAAAAAAACAAAAAAGTTATATCTAAAGAATAAATTAACTTTAACACCTACACAACCATCAATTCCAACTATATACTCTTTGCCAATTTATGTTCAAAGTAGGATCTCACAAGTAAGAAGACCATTCAAGGACAACAATAAATGTTAAATAAATAATAAAACACAGAGGACAAAATGAGCATTTTAAGAAAAGGGCGTTAGAAGAAAATATAGGGGTGGAAGAGGAAATTTGTGGAAATGACAATCTGAAGGCCCAAGAAAAGCCCGTTACCATAGATAAAAAAAAAAATTCAACTCACGGATTAACTTCTTTTTAAATAAATAATATTTAGGCTATCTTTTAAGTGGTGTATTATTTGACATTAATTATTTTATTTTAATTAGTAAATTCAAATTTTTAAGTCACAATTAGGCTAAATGTTGAACAGAAGAGCTTAAGTATTCACAGAGTTTTTTTTTTTTTTTTAATTATAGTCTCTCTCTTTTTTTCTTTTTTACACAGCTTTGGATAATTTGTCGAAGTTAGGGATAATGATCCAAGCAGTGTTATCCATTTCTTAAAAACAATTATTTAACTTCTGGAGGCAAGAAAAAGAGAAAATAGAACTAATATTGCATTTTTATTTAAATAACAATAAAATAAATTAAAAACTAATTTTAAAAAATGAATTAATTTAATTCAAAATTTTCTTTCCTCCAAAAATGAGTCATAGTTTTGAAATCCTAAAAGGCAAGGATGATGATGTTAGATCTTGCAGTAACCTACACCGTCAATATTTCTCTTCTTGTTTTTAAGTGAAATGTGCGGCAAACCTTAGATCCTGAATTGATTCAAACGGTTAGAGGATAAGGGAGTAGCGACGAACTGAGACGGCGTCGTATCGGTTGGAGAGAGATCTGGTGTGGGAGTGGTAGCGGAAGATGGACAAGGCTACGATTGGAGAGGTCATCGAGAAGCAAGTCCTCACGGTGGCGCGCGCCGTCGAGGACAAGATCGATGAGGAGATCGCCGCCCTTGAGCGCCTCGATGCCGACGACATCGAAGCTCTCCGTGAGCGCCGCCTTCAGCAGATGAAGAAGATGGCGGAGAACCGCTCCCGTTGGATCTCCCTCGGCCACTCCGAATATTCCGAGATTCTCTCCGAGAAAGACTTCTTCTCCGTCGTCAAGGCCAGCGAACGCGTCGTCTGCCACTTCTATCGCGAAAACTGGCCCTGTAAGGTTCGTACATACATCCTCACTCACCTTTCATTTTCAATTCATCAGAATTAATTACCTATCACGTTGATTTTCTTCCTAAGAATTTAAACGTAGTAGAAAGGATCATTCATGTTATTGTTCGCGATTCGCTTGCAGGTTATGGACAAACATTTAAATTTGTTAGCGCAGCAGCATATCGAGACTCGGTTTGTGAAAATCCACGCTGAGAAAAGTCCGTTTCTGGCTGAGAAGCTCAAGATCGTTGTTCTTCCAACTCTTGCCCTCATAAAGAATGCCAAAGTCGATGATTATGTGGTATGTGTGTATACGAGGGTTGTGATATGTGTTTGCCAGGAATATTGTGCTGGATAGGGTTTTTGCTATCTGTTTATTCATCAGTAATTAGTCTATATCTTGATGGGTTCCAATCTCAATTGTCATGCATTAGTTAATTGAATATTACTCTGATTGTTTTAAAAATCATATCTATCATGAATTTGATTGTTTGACACTTAAAGTAATCCTGTAATAACATTGTATAAAGGTTAAAATATTTAAGTTGTGTTTGTTTCTAAGTTAGAGCACCCTGAATGGGAATCGATGGTTAGAGTAGGGTTCCTGTTCAACGAGCTTTGGTAAGTGGGATTTTGTTAAATTGTCTATTTACTTATTTCAGTAAATAGTCTGTGATTAGCAGTGTGTAAAGATTTTCTGTTATCACGACAAATTTTGTCCTGACTATCTTAAAAAATGTACTATCACCATGAATTGTGAATTGTTGGTCATTTAAAAAGTTTTACAATGACACTGGACAAAAATTGAACTTTGAATTGTATATTCAATTTTAGCACAAGCAATATAATTATGGTGATACGTGTGCTATTAGGTTGGGTTTGATGAACTTGGTGGGACTGATGAGTTTAGCACAGAGGAGCTAGAAGAAAGATTGGCTAAAGCTCAAGTAATCTCTTATGAGGGTGAATCATCATTCAATCAAGCAAGGTCCAGTGCAAAAACCACAAGAAGTGTTCGGCAGAGCTCAAGAGCAGACTCCTCAGATTCTGAGTAACAAGCATTTTCTGATGAATTTTATTTGCTATGCTCTCCTGAGCACTGGGATTTACACTCTAAATTCAGTCTTCGTGCCTTGTGTGTGCCTCTGTCTGTAAGAATTCATCATGATTCTAGTCAGCCCATATGTTTCTTGAGATCACCCCTTTTTATAGTATAATGTTTTTGAGATAGTCACCTGATTATGCTAACTTCATTCATCTTTGTTAATAATTTTATTTTATTAGTTTTGATATCTATACAGTGCTTTATTATTGTGTTTTGCTAATGTATTATACACGGTTCGTGTAGTGTCTACCTATAAAGTAAATGTTGGCTGATGGTCGGAAACATATAACGAGGTATGTTGTGGATGGAACTGGGATAATTCAAAAGAGATTACGGTTTCTTGTTGTATAAATTTTTTCTTAACGATGAAGTAAGTTGCCACACCTCCGTGAAAAGCTGGACTCTTTTAGTTAGAGCAGTCAAGCCTAATATTCATCTAAATTTCAAGTATCTATTTTGTGGCAAACTGGAAATTCTTTTAGTAGAAGCATTAAGATGGTAGATTAATCTAAATTTCCAAGTCTCTATTTTTTGTAATTCTTGAAGCAGACACTTGATGATTGGAGAACCTGCAGCACTCTATACTGGCAGTAATATCTTTTAGAACCATCACTAATTTTCAACAAAAAAAAAAAATATCAGATACTTTATCAAATTTATCTAACAAGATTGTAGCAGACAAAATATTTCGTATAGAGAAGAATTAGTTAAAAATAAGCAACAAGCCAATTTAGAATATGTTGAGTAAAGAAGATGGAGAGAAAAAAAAGATCCCCCAAGGTTTATATTTATATTGTTCGCTTTAATTATATCTAATTATTCGGTCGCTTCGGCCAAGTACTTCCAAGAGTATTGAATTCTATAATATCTTAGTTTCAGTCTTTTGTGACATTTTATAACTACAAGATATCCTTAGAAAATGTATCCAGTTTATAACCTTACATGAAAAATAATTCAGTCAAGAACAATATCGTTAGAGAAAAGTCATGCACTACAAAACCGCCACAAAGATACGTGATCACAAGAATGTTCTTGTGTCAAGGTACTGATTGCAAGATTCAAGTAAGATGATTCTAAGAATAATTGTATTACTCAAGTATTAGTCTCTTTCAAACTGGTAAGGCGTTTTCGTAAAGAATACATCTCATTTGGATGTAATTTGGTTTTGAAACAAAGAAGATATAAAGATTTTAAAACTTTACTGTTTTAATCGATTAAAACCTCTTTAATTAAAATCATTGTTTATATTAATTGAATAATTTAAATTCATTAAAAACATAATGACTTTGAATGATTTGAGACTTAAGCAATTTTAATGGATTAGAGTAAAGAAAAAAACAACTTTTGATTTTAAGTAATTTTAATATATTAATTCGTTATTTTAATTGATTAAAATACTTTTCCATCAAAACTAAGAACATTTTAAGATAATAAACATATTCTAGTAAATTAAAACACAACTACAAACCAGATGTGGCTTTGTTCCACTTTCAAAGGCAACCAAATCAAGATAAAAAGAATTTCCAAGAAATTTAAACTTTTAAAACCATTATTCAAGACAAACTCCAATCAATATTGACTTAGGATTTTCATCATTGAAGTCTCTCTCCTTGAACTTTTCTTAACTCAAATAGGTTAAAATCATCAAATACACTTAATGCATTACACAAATAAGATGGTTGGACCACTAAAATTGCATGTTTATATCATGGGACATGCCTAATATTCACATTAAATGAAATATGACTTAATTAAGTTAAAAGTTTAGAATACATTTTGGTATTTTTAGTTGATTTTTTATTTATTTTTAATTATTGTGTACTCAAAATTTTTATATTTTTAATTAAGTTATTTTTATTTAATTATTACATTAACTAGACAAAAGAACTGTTATCTGTCATCTTGTATATTTGTCTCCATGTATTAAGAAAAGTAAGATTTTGTGATTAATATAAAATTATATTACGGTTAATGTAAAATATGAATAATTTTTATTGTTCCGATTGAAAACGTGGTGAATAACATAAAATGTCCTATAGAAAGATAATTCTTTAGTTGTTATAGATGATGATGTAAAAATCATTGAAAAACATGTGATACTCTAGGTTTCCAATGACAACAATAAAAATTATATTCGTAATGTTACTATAATCGCAATATCATTCTTATATTAATAATAAAATCTCATATTTATTAATATCTTGAGACTAGTAAACAACAATAATCTCAATAAAATTCTTATAACGATTATGACACACATTTAATAAAAAAGGGAAATAACATATACTCAAATGACAAATATAAATTTTTTTTAGTACTTAATAGATAAAAAAAAAATTAATAACGACTCAATTAAAAACACTCAAATCTATTATTAATTTAAAACTTAATTAAACTATGAGTTATTCATTTTATTTTAAAAACTTGATATTTAGAGATGATCAGTAGCCTATGTATTAAAGTGTTAACACATTTGTTTTGAAGTTACAAAGTTTAGGTTTTGATCATTGATATTATTAAGTTGTATTATTTTTTAAATATGTGAATCAGTTTGAATGTGGTAATTAATATCGAGTTGTGTTTATACAAAATATTAATTTTTTAAAATATATGAATCACTTTTCATAATTTTTTATAAGTAGATTAATTTTAAAATAATTTTTAGATTTTTATTGATAAAGATATGAAACAATTTTTAAAAGATTTACAAAACAAGATTAATTAAGTTATAAATTAGTTAAACAACATAAGATAAAACCTACTTATTTTTTAAAGTTAAACTTAAGCTTTTAATTAAACATAAATAGATGAGTTAAACTTGAACAATCTACAAACCAACTTTAAAATTTCAACTGCAACTTTAAATGGATAAGCGACCTTAAGAAAATAGCTTTGTGGAAAAAAAGAAAAAAAAAAAAACCTGTGCAAGAAAGGTTTCAAGTATCTTCTTAGACCATTGTTAATAAGAGATGTTTAAGAGTTACTTTTTGGATTTTCTAACATCTTATGTAGTATTTTAAAGTTTCTTAAAAAATTTCTGAATTCTTTAAGCAACTCCAAGCAACTCAACTTTAAATAAAAAGAAAAAAAAAACTAAATTAAAAAAAGTATAAAATTATGAATTGATTAAAGTTTTTTAACTTTTTTTATTAGAGTAAAATTAATAATATTTTTTTAATGATACTAGTAAGATTAATAAATTTTTATATTTTTTAATATATATAAAGTATGAGTTACTTCTATTACGCTGATACGATGTTGAGTATTTTAACTTGTTGACCTCTTTACATTCGTCTTTTGTAGTTTCACGTGGGTCAATAAAAGATATGACAGATTAATTCATATAATTTGCAATAAAAAAATTAATATATTTTAATATTATAAAACAACAACTACAATAATATTTTTAAGTCGAGACGCAATAATAGTTGACTTATAGTTTTTTATAACTTAGACAATAATTTTTTTTTATTTTTCTATTCATGAAAAATTTAACTTTAACATATTTATTTGATGTAGATATTAATTTTATATTTATTTATATTTTATTATTAATGATAAACTCATAAGATATAATAAAAATGTAAAACATTAAAACAAAATCATTATTGTAATATTTCCCATGTATTTTTTTTTAAGATTTTATTTAAGTGAGCTAACCATGAGTCGGGGAGAAAATTACTATGCAAACTAACAAAATTAACCCATGAGACATGCCAACCCACATTGTAATCTCTAACTTCTATTAAAGAGCGACCTTAATGGCCTTAGTTATAGTTAACTATTGTGGATGTCAAGAGCACTAACTAGTAAAGAATTTTTTAATTGGTAACAAATTTATAACCTATAGAATTTTTTTTATCTACTGATTAAACTTGTTTTATGTTTTTTATATTAAACTTAATTACACTTCAACCATTTAACTTTGGATACTTTCCTTAATTTTGTCCTTAAGTTTTCTTTCACTAATTATTCATACAAATTAAAAAATGAAGCATATTTTATTAATAAATAATCATAGAACACCTAATTAACTCTTAATGTCATATTCTTCTAACCTTAACATACAAAAAAATTCACAATAGTACCTAGATCTTCAAACCTATCACTCCATATATCTCAAAACTTCACGGGTTACAAAACGATATCATTAAAATCAAGTTTGAACTCATGTAGAAAAGTATGGATGCAATTTCGAGAAGTTAGGTGATTCAGAAGGAAAAGATTGTGTTTTGCAAAATCGGATAAACTTTTACATCCACTGCTCTCTCATCTTACACTTCCACACTCAATTTAATTATCCGACAATACAATTCAGAGAGCGTATATAATAATAGTGAAAGATTAATTATTATTTTTATCTCAGTGTACTTAGAGTATTTATCTATATCTTTTTTATGTCAGAGTATCTTAGAGTATTTATCTACTATGTTTGATCCGTACCTGTTATAATAGGTCCATATAAATTCTAGAGTAGACCCTCTCTAATTGTCTATAATAAAAAATTTTAGAAGCATTGTTTATACACTATAAAAGAAATTTAATTACACTAAATCACTAAATTTTATAGTCTCCTACCAACCAAGACTGAATTTAGTTTCCAATTGAAAAATTAGTAAAATACTCTTATCTTGCTTTTTAATTAATTCTATAATTTTAATATACTCAAACATATTAAATTTAAATTAATTTTGTTTTAAATTATTTTATTTTTCAAATATTTTATTTAAATAATAAAATTAAATTTATTAATTTTTAACTTTTTCTTGAAAGTATTATCTTTACCACCAAATAAGAAATTATCTACATACAAAACAAATGCTAATAATTTAAAAATAGTAACATTGAACATTTTTTTAGTTAATTTTGATTAATATTATTTTTTACAATGTTGTTAGTTTGAATTTTCTTTTTCGTTGATTTTTTATTAATATTAATTAAAAAATTTTCTCGACTGTCATTACTAAAAAAATCTTAATAAATTATTGAAAAACAAAAAACTTTAGCATTGGTGATTAAAAATAATCACTACAAATATAAAGAAAAGTAACAGACACTTCATCGAATAGTCTAGTTTACCTCCATAAAAAAAAAAAAACAGTCTTCTAATATTTGTTAAGAAAATTTAAGTTAATATCAAGCAATAAAAAACCGTAATCTAAAATAACAACATAATTTTAACAATTTAAGTAAAAAATAAATTCTATTCATATGAATAAAAAAATGAGTTGGTCTTAGTCAAGTGAGTAAAGATGTTCTAACACCAAAATTGAAATAAAAAGAAAAAAATAAATAGACAAACACTAAATTGAGAATATGAGAATTTAAAATCTAGTAATCCAGTCACCCACAAAATTTTACAATTTCAAATTCTTCTAAATTTTTCATTCAAAAACATCTTTTATCATAAAAGTAAATTATTTTCTTAAATTTTTTTTCTATCCTAACATGCTATTATTTTTCTAACTTAATTATACATGTTAAAATGAGCCAAAGACGATTTTGATAAGTGTCAAAAGAATTTAGTTGTAGAAAGTACAATTAAGTTTGAATGTTGGGTTAATTTTGTTAATGGCCTTCTAATTGTAGAATATAAAAATAAAAACATTTACTATTTTATGTTTTTTAATTCATTAATTCAAAATAACAAAATAAAATAAAATATCAAAGGAGTTAAACCATACAAAAAAATCCAAAAACTCTCAAAACACCATTACACAGTTTTCATAATGTAAACTTAGCATAAGTAATATAAACTCAAAAATGAGAAACAATTGTTCAATACACAGGCCCTAAAAACCACCACAAATTCAAGACACAAACCACCACAAGTTCAAGACACAAATACAAAAAGGCCAACAAATACATAAAGCAGGATAGTACATTCATGGCCATACTCCAATACTCTCTTTTTTTGTTTCACATTATCCCTTCTAAAACTATAAACAACACTAATATATAACAATCCAAGATAATTAAAACTCAATCACACTTAACAACACTATTTTATTATCCCCTCACCCTTCTTCCTCTCACAGCAACATTCAGAACCTTCTTTCCATGGAGACAGCTATTCAGTCTGCTATGATTGGATAAAATGGTGTCACAAAGACTTTCATGCAAAGGACCCTGCAATGGAAAAAAATAGTTAAGCATGCATGCACACAATTGTACATAAATGAGGCTATATGTTATTTTCTTAATTTAGACAAATTCTCCTTTACTAGATTCAAATTGTTTTACTAGAAAAAAAAATTTGACAATGTCAAACCTGAGTGAATTGCAAAGCTCTCTGAACAACGTAATTCCCGTATTCATGCAGAACAACTTGTAGAAAGTCGGGACTATGCATTATCTCATTGACTATAATAGCAGCATTCCCTGAATAGTGTAAAAGATCTTCCACCACATTGCTGGCATACTTGTTAGTTGATAATTCAACATATTTATTGAGAAGTTTCAATACCAGTATTGAATTTACTTCCAATATATTTTTCTTAACCAAAAACTGCAGCACATAATTTCTGTGAATAATAAAATGAAACAAAAAGTTAATCATTAATCAAAAGAAAAAATTAATAAAAAAAGTATATATGAAGAGATGCAGGTCAAACCCATATTGATCTTTTGCCAAAGCCTCAGCATTTGAAATTAGATTGACTACCAAATCAAAGAAAGCTGGAACATCTTCATGCTGCATACATTTTTGAATAATGCAACATCCGCATTTGTTTACTGCAATATTATAACAATTTTGTGCTACAACATCCAAAATAGCCTGAAAGAAAATTTTTCATTAAGAATTGATTAAAAATTGATAAGAGAAAATCAAGCAATTCTATATACTGGATTAGTAAAAAATTAAGATTGTGAATTACATTTTTATGATCGGCTGGGAAAAGCTTCAGACACTGTTGGATAACATAACTACCATTAAAATTTTTAGTGAGTGCAACAGTGATACACCTCATAGCTTGTGTAACTTGATTTATAGTGACTTGAACTTGTTCACTTTCAAGAATCTGCTGCATAACCCGACTCCTGCATAAAAAAATTTAAGAAATTTAGTTTAGCATAAAAAAGTCAAAAAGTTTTAAGAAAAAAAAAATGTATATATTTTTTTATCTACCCTTGATCATGAATGCACAAATCCTTCAGCTTTGTCCGGTCAACTGTAATCCAAAAGATCAAATTGTTCTTTTGAGCAATACTAATATTCCGCGACTGAAAAAGCTTCAGAACCACGAAGTTTCCATAAGGGTGTTTTATTAACTCATGCAGATGATATTTCAGTTCTTTCACCATCTGAAGGTTTTCTTGGGGTGTGGCCTCATCGATCATCTGCTGAAGTAAACGAGATCCACGTGGATCTTTTGCCATTGCAACCCATTGTCCATTAAGAGGTTCAACATCATAACGCGTGCGTGGCCAAACCATTCCTTCACGGCTTGGTGGGCCTGCAACACCTCCAATAGGATAAGGAACACGATGGTGTGAGTGCATTGGAACCCTGGTATTGGCAGACTCAAAGCCTGCAACACCTCCAATAGGATAAGGAACACCATGATGTGGGTGCAATGGAACCCTAGTATTGGCAGACTCAACATTCCTCGTGTGCTGCAACCAAGCTCCATGGTATTGGTTGGTCTCATAATCATGGAAACCATTAACATTGGACAAGTTCAGTGCTTCCATTAGAGACTCAAGGCTTTGCATTTCAGAAGAGTCTTGCAGAATTCTTGAAGAAGAGCTTCTCACCTCATACATAGACTCAAGGCTTTGCACTTCAGAGTCTTGCAGAGTTCTTGAAGAAGAAGATCTTCCCACCTCATACACGGGCCTTCCAACCTGCATGAAAGGAAAGGATAATCTTCTATGATTTGTTTCATTGACAAAGAAAAACAATGAGCAATATACTTTCACATCCAAAATATTTTTACAACCAATTCACAGTTATTATTTTATCTTTTATTTTCTTTATTTTTTTATAAATACAAAATAATAACTATAATATGGTTGTTATTATTTTTATTTTGTCATTCAAATATAATGTGAATTTATTTAAGTATTCTTTTTATATGATTCCTATAAAATAATTAAATACAAACAAACAAAAAAATTACAAAAATCAATTCATGAATTTGTTTTGACATGTAAAAACTTTTGAAGTATATTCTAAAAACTTGAAAAACAATATAAATAATTCATTGTTGTTCCCATTTTTATCTTTATTCCCATATTTATAAAAAGAAAATCAAGTTAATCTAGAAGGTTACCAAGTAACCAATGTTTCCTAGTTTTTACTTCGAATGTCTAAAAAATCATAAAATCAAACTAAAATTTCAACTCAACTCAATTAAAATAAAATAAATATATTAATTTCTCTTATCTAAAAATTGATTGAAATCCAAGAAAATGCCAAATAATTATAACCCTAAAAAGAAAATCACCTATAAAACATAAATTAAAAAAAAAATGCTAATTGAGAAAATCAAAGTTTTTAACTACTAAAATTAAAAAAATAAATATTATGAAATAATTACATATAGAGTAATTGAAGAAATTACAAATAAAAAATAAACTTAATTTTTCAAAAAATTTAATTGAAAGAATATATTCCTTATTTTACTACTATCTAGATATAATCTGATTGTAAAAGTGCCAGTGTTATAGTTAGAATTGAAGAAAATAATGATAGATAAACATGCAAATCAATTTTGGTCTTTCAAAAATTAAAAAAAAAGGAAAAATAGAAATTGGGCCTTGAGCCCAATAATGTTGCAGATCATCTTAAACTTATGAAAAGTTAGTTTAAATTGCACTTTGTGATTTTGAATTTATAATCATTTAAAGGTAAACTTGTAAATTTGACATAACAAGTTGTTAGTTTGTCTTTAGAGTCTTGACTCTTGTTGGGAATATTATAATTAATATTCTCAAGATATCTAAATATCTAAGAAAGTATATAAGAAAGTAGAAAAAATGGGTATAAATATCTCAATTTCTGTTTTTATTTTTAAATGATATATTTAAATTTTAAATTGAGATTTTGTCTTTCTTTTCAAATGTAATTATCAAATTACAAATTATATGTGGTACTGGCTACCGAGACTTCCAAAATGACCGTTGTATAAAATATTATTTCAAAATTGTGCAAAGAAGTGAATTAGTAAACACACCATAAAATTTGAGTCTGAAATTTGTTATGATTATTATAGTAACTTTGAAATCATCTTATTTAAATTGTTTTTTTTTTCAATTTAAAATCTTAAAAACTAAATTAAGAAGTAATAAGAAACATTGAAATAAGACGATGAATGGGGTGTGGTGATACCTGAGCAAGTGGAGCTTGGTGCGTTTGATAATAATGTAAACCATAAGGCATTGAAAATTGAAACTCTTCCATGGACAATGGAACCTCTGGCACATTACTAGCATTGTGATGCAACGAACCCCATTCCAAGTGTTGAAGGTTTCTTGAAGATAAAGGAACTGAATTTCCTTCTCTTCTCGCCATTCCATCACGTTCTTGCATGAAGGGAAAGGGATGATCATCGTTATTCTGCTCCATTCTCTTCAAAACTAAATTCTCTTCAAAACTATATTCAAAACAAGGTTCGTCATATGTATATATATATATAAGAGAGTGAGGATATATGTTTTGATAGAGTATATAATTTCTGTTGTTATTTTCTGACAGACTTTTGATTTTGTGGTTAAAAATATATCCAAATATCTTTATCTTTTATTTACAAATATGGTCATTCAGTTTCTTTTTTTAAAATGAGTATATTCTTTAAGAAAAATAAAATTTCAAAATTCAATGTTTCTAATTTTTAGAAGATATAATATTATTAATATCTTTAAAAACTAAATTACGTAGTTAGTCAATTTTATACAGTGTTTCTGAAGAAAAGAACGTATATTAAGTATTAAAAGTGACATCCACGGTTAAATTTCATGTTAATTTTGTAAATATCATAAATTTTTTACACATAATTAATATAAATATTTTGTATTTAATATATATATATATATATATATATATATATATATATATATTTTATATTTATATATATATATATTTTATATTTAATATATATATATATATATATATATATATATATATATATATATATATTTTATATTTATATAGATAGATATTTTGCATTTAAGATTCTTATCCTAAATATGTATTATAGATACAGATCAGAAACTTGAATGCATAATATCTATCTATATCTAATATATATATATATATATATATATATATATATATATATATATATATATATATATATTTTTTTATTT